>Ga0160419_100019_pt1 | contig 96203 bp, 103 predicted proteins | sample CelAP2metagpilot_2_FD_108196 | JGI IMG/M metagenome (GOLD analysis project Ga0160419, IMG submission 108196) | Phycosphere-associated microbial communities from Cellana algal ponds in Kailua-Kona, Hawaii, USA - Cellana AP2-4-25 metagenome pilot ...
CCATTAACAATTGACTTTAGGGTCGCGCTAGTGCTTGTCAAAAGTTGTTGTGGCTATGTATAGACTTGCTATCACTATTTAAGACTTGCTTTCGCTATTTAAGGGTGCTTCGCTATTTAGAGCTTATCCGGCCGGTTGAACACACACCTGGGCCAACAGTTAAATAGAGCTCTTAAATAATTATTTAAGAGTGGCTGCTATTTACGGGTGCGGAGTTGAACACACCCCCTATTCGGGGTTCGAAAACCAAAATACGGGGTGTTCTCTAGGTTGTCGGCTGTGATATCGTCTTTGTGGTGTGTTGCGTTTCTGTGTATCTGGACCCGGCTCGAAATAGGGCGCGTGGGGGGACGTCCGGGAAGGGGCTTTGCCGTTCTCTTGTTGGTGCGGAAAATTCTAGAAGTGAATGGTCCTCCCTCATCATTGAAACCAATGAGATGAAAGCGAGTAGGCCTTCTCTATATGTGACAGAAATTGCTTCTTGTAAAGCATTCCTTGTTCCCATTTGATCCACATGTAGCTTCCTTATATTGAGTCCATTTATCTTTCATATTTGCATTTATTGATGCCCTTTTCTTGCTTGTCATTTTTGCTCTGCTCGTGTTCTCGCTTTCTCTTCTCCTTCTTGGCGGCGGACGCTGGCGGGGGAGATGGAGCCTGCTCATAATCCCAATCGATCTCATCCTCTGATCTCTCGCTCTCATAGTCCCAATCGATCTCCTCCCCCTCTGCATCTCCATTTTCATCCCCGCTTCCATTTTCATCCCCGCTTCCTTCCACCACGTCCAAAAGCTGGTCTAGCGCCAAATTACCAATGTCCCATTCCTCCTCATGGTACGGAAAGAGGAACAAGAATGACAAAAAATCAGGTATTGTTAGCTTCGTCCCGCACCACCTCATTGCCCGTCTCAATGTGTAATCGCACATTGCAACCGTGCAAATATCTTTCTGCTGCCCTACATCGTCCTCCGCTTTCCCTTCTTTCTCGTCATCGGTCGGATCAATGACCCCAAGAGGGCTGGGCATACCTGAAGGGTGGAAACCACACAGCAAGACCTGAACGAGGATGCTACGGTTATTGCGTGGATTCGCTGGAGTGGTGATGTTGGTGGTGCTGATGGTGTATTCAACCAGTGTTGTTGGTTTCTTTTTGAACGATGGGGAGATAGCTGTGTGCTTTTTCTCCTCCTCTTTCTGGTCGTCCTCGCCATCCTCCTCCCCGTTTAAGTCAATCCAGGCCGGTACCCCTTCTGTCATTATACCATGTCGCGGCATTGACGTGCCATTGACTTGGGGCTGCCGTTTAAATCTAAAGTGCAACTCACAGGAATTCAACTGTACAGTGGCTTCAATCTCAGTGACTCCATTCAAAAGCCGGACATCACTAAAACTTGTCACCTTGAGGTCCCTGCAGAGTTTACGCGCCTCTCCTTTCAATTTACTGCCAATAGGGCTAGTGTGGTCAAGCTCGGCAAAACCACCAGGCATTCGAGCGTCCTTTAAAATTAGATACCGCATATGTTCGGTGGCATGGACGAGGTTGGCGGCATCAACGACACGCCGTAGGGCATCCACATGCAAGGTCCCCTCGGGCGAGTGCTTTATGGCGAAGGATAGCAGCTCCTTCTCAATGACAGTGTTACTCAACATTAAAAGACCTATGGTGTGTATTTATGGTAGTGGTTATCAGCGTTGGTTTACGCAAAACGTGTTTTAGGTAGGACTTGGACGTTGTGGATGCTGTCGCAGGCTTGAGCATCAAAAGCTCCATTTTTGAGTAATCTTGAAAGGAACTTAGTATTTTTGCTAATACCAGTGCTTTGTGGTCACACGGCAGCGTACTGATCCCATCTTGTCAAGGCCTTGGGCTGAATGGATTATTTGATATATTCAGCATATTCAGCTGGATGCTCCCTGTCCAACCTCCCCCCCCCCCCTTTACGATCCCGAAGGCTACCACATTGAAGCGGTGATGCTGAATGTGCGCAACAAAACGAATGAAAAGGGCCCTAGATATTTTTTGATGACCACGGGAAGATCTTCCCAACAAATTATGTAGACCTACCTACGTATCTACATCCCTCTAGAACTATCGCATGCAACCTGCGTCCTCTAGGACTTGCATACGAGGGGGAGCCTTCCAACAATAAAATGTTGCCTATTTATCCCTTATTTCTTGTCCGAGTTTTTCTGGCGACTTTGACAGATTTTTCGATCAGGCAAAGTCCCCGGACGGCCCACACAGGGCCAGGAGGAGAAGGGGAAGGAGGATAAAAGAGGAGGTCAGCGGGAAGGCTACACATAGAGTGTCCGCATATCTTGCCGCGGTTGACCAAACCGAAGATCATGGAGACAAGCTTCCCCACGGACCATACTCCTGCACACCCGCAGGATATTACGTGCCCCATTGCCGTTCCTCCGTATTGTGCATTTGGCGTTCCCAAGTAATTTCTTCCCAGGTGGTCGTCGCCTCATATTTTTTCTATCTTGATTTTTTAATTGAAAATAAAACCATGAACGTCGAGAACCAGGACGCCAAGATAAGAGGAGCACCATTTGGGGTCCAGGAGGCTTTTGTGGACAAACCTTTGCCACAAACAAATAAACCACATATACTGCCATAAAAATCATTTAAGCTCTAAAAAGAGAAACAATCCTTATTACGGTATTGTATGTAAAGGGTGCATGATCATTTTCGTGGACGCGGGAAGAAAGAGTATAAACCTAGCTTTCGTAAAGCTGGGTCACTCGCTGGTTCTGATCCTCAAAGCACCATAGGGAGGCCGAGAGTTCCTACTCTCTCCATTTTCAGTAAAGTGATCAAGATAAAAAACAAAACAATCCTTTAAAGGAAAAACAACAGGTAATTTGAGCTTTCCAAGCACATTTCCCTCCAGACACACTATACACCCCTCTTCGATCCCTAACCAACCTCATCACGAAATGCCCGTGCCATCAGCCACCTTCCTTGCCCACAGACGCACCTACGTAGGGAAGTGCTCCTCCCGTACTCCCAAACCTGGAAGGTTTCCTTGCACGCTAAACAAATTGAGTCCCTGAGGAGCGAAATATAAATCGACAAAAAAGCGAATGAAAAGAATGAACACTTATACACACTGTAAGACGGTGAATACGGACTGCTGAAGGCAATACTTAAGCAATAAGAGTACCAGGAATTCTTTCGTCTTCCTTTTCGTCGTTCGGACACTTTCCATCTCTCAAAACATTACTCGTTGGGATTATCCTCCCCCCCCGGCCAATCGTCAAGCCGATGCCCCGCCTGCCTTGGATGCCTCCTTCAATATCGCTTCGTGCGACGAGATCTTTGCTTCTAGGTACGCATGTCGTGCTTCCAAATCTGTAGCCCGCTGCTCCGCCTCGGCCACGCACCTCTCCAACTGACTCAACACTTGTGCACGCGGCGTCAGTACGAACATTTTCCCTACCGAATTAAACAACCTTGTCTCCTCCGATATCTTGCTTAACTCGGACAAGCACAGTTCGTTCCGTCGCTTCTCTCCCGAGGCCGCCACGCCCTTGGACCGTACTTCTTTCAATTCCTTGTTTGCAGCAATGTACTGCTCCTGCACCTCCGCCAGCTCCTCCCCTGACATACCTCGCCCCGCTGATCCACTGCTATCGGCATGCCGCACATAATCCGCTGCTTGCTTCTTGGCTTTGACCAATCGGAGTTGCTTTTGGAGCTCCGCATTGTCAGGCTGTCGTTTCAACCCTGCCTTGATCGTCTCCAAGGCCGCGTCAAAATCCTTCATTTCCATCTGTGCCATTGTCAAGCGATAGTATCCCTTCAAGAAATTCGGTTCCTTGCCAAGACAGATTTTGGCGTCCGCGGCGGCCGAAGCCCAGTCGCCCTTGGCCCCATGGCATGCGCTGCGATTGGAATAGTAAATGTGGCTGTCGGGATCGAGCTCGATGGCCTCACTGTACCGTGTGATAGCTTCGTCATACTTCTTGGCCATGTATGCCTTGTTGCCTAGACTAATTTGGTTTTTGTAGGGGTGCGGTTGGATGCGGTCGGGTGGATGGAGAGCTGCGAAAAAGAGGGAGGAGGGAGGTAGGGGAGGAACTAGGGTAGAACAAATTTAATTGAAGACGGGGGGGGGGGGGCTTACTTTTTCTTTTCTTCCGCACCCGTCTTGTCAGTCCCGCTGCTGGAGTCGCTTGTTTCCATGCTGCTCATGTTGATGAACCTGCGTTCGAGGAGTGTATGAGGTTGGTGAGCAAGGGCAGTAAAGGGATCTCACAGAATGCTCTTGGGCGTCGCACGAGGCACTTTCACCCTACGCCCTCAAAGCGCATGCACCAATTGCCAGGGATAATACGAATAGGATGAGGATGCAATCACAAGTGAATTGTGCCGGCGCTTGCAAAGTTAATTTGCAGAGTTCGTGGCTCTGTGAGAGGACACGCCCGGGTCGTACAAGGGCGCTGTGGTTGACGGCGAGAGGAAGCGAGGAGAAGCCAGAAGGGGGCTGATGTCTAAATAAACCCACTCGACAACCAAGCACTTGACCCTCAAGATGAACACACGCACTCGTATAGAGTTGCCTCTTTCATGAAGTCCTCTTATCCCAGTCTCTCCTCATTCTGCTCTCCACACCACGACCCCACAACTCACACAGCGCCAGTGCCATGCCCATTGAGACAAGGGGGCAGCGGCGGCGGGTCGTCCCGCGCGGGGGTCGGGCAGCTAGTGGGGCGGATGGCTGTAGCTCGTCGATCGCAAGAGGGGGGGCAGGTGCAGGGGCAGGGGGGACAGGAGCAGGAGCAGGAGCAGGAGCAGGAGCAGGAGCAGGTGGAGGAGGGGGATCGGGGTGGGGGAGGGGAGGAAGTGGAGCGGGCAGCGAGGACAGCAGCACCAGCAGCGGGATCAACTACAGCCACCATAACAGTAGCATGGGCAGCAACGGGCATGGCCAAGGCCACCACGCCGCAAATCAGGCGGCTGCCAGCCTCCTAGCCAAGGAACAAGCCCGCTCCAAAATCGTGACCCGTGTGACCTTTGCAATATTACTGCTCGTGGTCTTCTTCGGCATCGCCTGGGCGGGGCACCCCTACATATTCCTTCTGGTATGTGGCATTCAAATCATGCTCTTCAAAGAACTCGTGGCGGTACGCTATCGCGCCGCCATGGAAAAAAGAACCCCCCTCTTCCGGACGCTGCAATGGAGCTGGTTCGTCTCGGCCATGTACTATTCCCACGGGGATAGCATCGTCAAAACCCTCCGCGAAGACCGCCTTCTTGACGTCAACGATGACGATCAACCAGAAAAATCGTTGATATACTCGTCTTTCGCCATTTTCTCGGTAGTGTTTGTCGTGACGGTGTTGACCCTCCGTCCAGGGCTGTATAAGTACCAAGTTGGCCAATTGGCGTGGACCGTCGTCATCCTCTGTCTCATCGTCGGACAGCTCAAGGTGGTAGCTCCCAACATTTTCAGTGGCATTTTTTGGTACTTTTTTCCCGCGTCATGTATAATGGTGAATGATATAATGGCCTATGTGTGTGGGATGACGATGGGAAGGAGGTTTGTCAAGCGACCCTTCCTGCGTTTGAGTCCCAATAAGACATGGGAGGGGTTCGTCGGCGCTTTCTTTTGTACCTTGTTGTGGGCGTTCTGGTTCTCGGGTTTCTTGTCAAGGTTCCCGTATTTTACTTGCTCCTTCAAGCAATTGCGGCCGAGCGCGAATTTCACGTGGCAGGAGCTATGGCCGGGGACGACGTTTCATCAGGCATGGGTGAGGGGGGGTGCGATGCAGCCCGATCGGGTGTTTACGCAGCCCTTTGTGAAATTGCCCGAAGTTTTGGTGAGACTGCTGAGGGGGAGGTGGACGACGATACCCTGTAAGCCGATACAGCTGCATGGGCTTGTGATTGGCGGGTTTGGGAGCCTGGTGGCGCCGTTCGGGGGGTTTTTAATGAGTGCAATCAAGCGTGCGTACGGCATCAAGGATTTTGACAGTCTTATCCCGGGGCACGGTGGGGTGACGGATCGTATGGATTGCCAATTGGTGATGATTTTGTATACTTTTGTCCATTACCAGACATGGATTCGCCATGTTCCTTTGAATTATGACCGGGTGTGGGATAGTGTGGTGAGCCTGAGCAAGGAGGAACAGGAAAAGATTTGGGAGGAGCTTGGGAGGTTGGTGGGGAAATAGGGTGGAAGGGAGGTAGGAAAGGAGTGAGGGGAGGAGGAGCGGGAGGGAGAACATTTGTCGTAGGTGCCGATGACGATTGGGGAGGGAGGGAGGGAGGAAGGGAGGGAAGGCGGGTAGAGAGATGTCAAGAGCGACGGAAGAGTGGAAGGAAGGAGAAAGCTAGGGAGGGGCCGAGGGAGAGAGGGGAGATGGGCAGGAGAGTGCGGTGTGTATCATAAATAGTATTTTGGAAGGGGATTACGTTCAGAAGGCAGCAAGGCAGATACCGATCGGGCGACAGTGCATGAGCTTCTTCAACAACAAAAACAACAATAACAACAACAACAACAACTTCAAGAAAATGAAAGACCTACATGAGATGATGTTGACGAAAAAGGAGGCACGACAAGAGACGGAAACGGCTAGACCAAGACAGCCTGCTCGACCTGGATGTATCGCCAGCGACGCCAAGGAAAAGGCAATTCTACCGCCTTAATTTTCTAATACAACTCTACTCTAACTCTTCTTTCTTCCATGCTTCTTTCTATGTCCCATCGATAAGTTTCCTCTTACTTTTCACCTCTTCCGACCCGGGCTCCGGAATCTGCCTTCTCCCTCCTTCCTCTTTCCGATTCATTTGGTTTGTTCATTCTACCTGCATTGCCCTCCGTCCATCCCTCGTTCCCTTCCCTCTTCCCTTCTTACAAATCACCCGACCCAGACACAAACTCACCCGCATACCCTCCTCGCCCTCCTCCTCCACCCCCATACCCTCCTCCCAACGCCGCTGCGTTTACTATCTTCAAGCTATGCTGCAATTTACTCGTATATCTCCCCAAAGCCTCCACAATCTCATCATCCTCCCTCGCCCTCGCCGCCGCCTCCCTTGCCAACTCCCCTTTCAATGCCCCCAACTCCTCCGATACAAAAGCCTGAAACCGATCATCCACCTTCTTTCTGGCCCGTATAAATTCCTCCAAATTCTGCTTTAACTCACTAAGCTTCGTCTCGCGCGATGTCCTCTCCTGTTCGAACCTTAACGCCACCTCCTGCTCATGCTCCCCTAACTGCCTCAACAACCGTCCCTCCCTCTCCAACCTCTCCCTCCTTTCCACATCCACACCCTCTTGCAATTCCGCCAATGTCTGTGTCAGCACTGTCCCTCGTTCCTCTACAATCCCCAAGGCCTGCTCCTTCTCTCGCGCAAAAAACTCTTCCAATGAATCCACCCTGTTCCTCAAAACCCCCAACCGTTCCTGGGCCTCCTGCGTCCGCTCCTCAAGACGGGCCGAAAAGCTATTCGCCGTGGCCGCCAATTGCTCCTCTGCCCATTTTTCCAGCGCCTTGTTTCGTTCCAGCCCGCGTTTGATTTCGGCGGAGAGTGCCTTGTCAATTTTAATGACTGAGGCCCGGAGCTCTTGGAGGCGGGACTCGTCTTTCTCTCGCCTTTGTTGGGTGCCCATCTTTACTTCCAGGTCTAAGTGGGAGAAACCATCGATGATGGAAGCAAGCTTTTGCTTGGTCTCGCTGCGTGTGGCAGCCATTCCACCCGGATTGTTGCTTGGAAGAGGCGGCGCCGCGTGCCGCATTGAAGACTGGGGCCTGTATTGCTGCTGCTGCTGCTGCTGCTGCTGCTGCTGCTGTTGCCGGTAAGCGTTGGCATCGGAATCGGGTGTCGAAGCCGATGGCGGCAGCGATGGCGTGCCTATTTGCGAGTATGGGAGGAGGAGAGTGAGTGAGATGGTGCATCTCCCTATGCGCATGGGGCGAGGGACATGGGCAGATGGGCAAAGGGCAGGGGAGGGAGAGAGACTTACAATGGGACTCCATTTTTGGGGCTTCGAGGGAGTTGGGAAAGCTGCTTCTGACACGCGGCTATCAATGGGAACTGCAGGTTATATTGCGCTGTGTGCGGGTGATGTGTGTGATGTATGTGCATGAGTATTGAGAGCGTGATGTCTACATGGAATGAGGCTCTCAACGTTCATAACGGCCCCGCCGGCGCCCACCTGCACCCATGGGCATGTCCTATTCTCTTTTTTATCCTTTGTTTTTCCTGTCTTACTCAATCCGATGCATCACACATTTGTCCACACAGCGAAGCCAAGGATTTTGTGATGCTTTGAGTTGAGGGGGATTTCCAGTCAAAATGCGTTCAACACGGAAGTTGGGTCTGTCTCCGCATCATCATCACCATAATCATACCCACAACACTTATGCCACACGCCCACACAACATACAGGCTCTCACATTGCATGTGGCGCCCCTCCTAGCCTTTTACCGACACGTCATGCCTCATCGTCCGTTTCCTTCCGTTGGAGGACGGAGGAGGGCCTTTCCATCGCTCCTTGCCGCCACGGCCTTGCTCCTCTGCAGCAACGTCGAGGCCATGCGCCGGCCTTTCGGGAGCCTAAGCGTCAGTGGTTTCAACACATCAAGATCCTTGGCCGCTGAAAAGTATGAATCCGACGGTTTTCGGCGCCTGGCGGCCCGTGGCTTAGCCGCGGACGCCACCTCGCCCGACGTTCACCTCGTGACGGACTTGCCCGGGCTGGCTGCGGGCGCCTTCCCCACCCGCCACTGGGCGGGGCTGCTCACCGTAGATGAGGCCATTCAAGGGAAGTACTTTTACTGGTTCGTCGAGGCAGCCAGCGATGCAGCGAACAAGCCATTGTTGATTTGGTTGAATGGTGGGCCGGGATGCTCTAGCATGGATGGATTCTTCCTGGAAAACGGACCGTTCAAGGTGCACGAGGATATGTCGATAAGTGTACATCCTCATAGCTGGCATAACAGGGCCAATGTGTTGTACATCGACCAGCCTGTCGGCACCGGATTCTCTTTTACGGGGCAAAGACAGTATTGTGACAATGATGCCTGTATCAACATGCATATGTACTCCTTTTTGCAGTCCTTCGCCAAACTACACAAGGACCTCGTGTTCCCCCCCGGCGGCGACAACAGCAAGACCAAGCCCATTTTCTTTTCGGGCGAGTCTCAAGCAGGACACTATATTCCTACAATGGTTGCCCACATCTTGCAAGAAAATAAGAAAGTGGCTCCCGGTGCTGTGACCCTTGACGTGCAGGGCATGGCTATCGGGAACGGTTGGATCGATCCCCCGAACCAATACGACGTGTCTGCCTTCGCCCATGGTGCCGGCCTCATTTCGGAAGGACAACGGAATACACTCCTTAAAAAAAAAGAAGAGTGCAATGCCGCCTTGGCTTCGGGCAAGTACCTGAGCGCCATCTGTTTTTCCCTCCTGGATGAGGTAATCGCGGCGACCGGCACTGATGTGTCAGGCTTCGTGTCCATTTACGATTACCGTCTATTCGACCACCCTGGTCGTCGTGTTTTCCCCCCCGGGCACCAGACTGTCGAGAGATACATGAACCAGGCCGGAGTTAAGGATGCTCTCCATGCCACGGAGTCCCCCTTGTCCTTCCAAGAATGCACCGATCCCCCCTATGACCACCTCAAGGCCCAAGACGGCTTGGGGGTCACGGGCGAGGTGGCCCGCATCCTCGAAGAGGGTGTCCGGGCGCTCTTCTTCAATGGTGCATTCGACGTAATCTGCAATCATGTTGGAAACGAAGTGTTGCTCCAAGAGCTTGCCTGGTCGGGACAAGACGAGTTCCTCGCCGCGGGAAGAGCGGTGTGGTTGCCCGTGGGGGGGGGAGCGGCGGGGGAGGGAAAGCCAGGGGGTTATGCGAAGAGTAGTGGGCTGTTGACGTATTTGGTGGTGGCTGGGGCAGGGCACATGGTGCCTTTAGATGTGCCGGTGGCGGCTTTGGATATGATTGGTCGATTTTTGAAAGGGGCAAGTTTTGCGGATAAGCCGCAGACAATTAGCATGAGCATCGCCCCTCCTGCTGCTTCTGCAACAGGCGTTGCTGCGACAGCCGCGGGGGAGGTGGTGAAGCCACCACCTACACCAAAGCTGAAGGGAGTCAAGGCGTCGGGCACGAAGGAGGGTACGGTGGAACTTGATGTGGAGGGGGTGGCGGGAGGGGCGGAACAGGCTGGGAATATATGGTATTCTGTTTTGGTGAACCCGGGAGGGTCGATATTGGTGCCTGAAGCAGCAGAAGGAGTAGGGTCTGGGCCCATGATGCTGACGGACCTGAAGGAAGGAATCGAGTACTCGTTTCAGGTCATATCAAATAATGTCGGCGGCGCCAGCAAGCCCTCCGAGCCTCTCAAGCTCCTCCTGGGCTGCGGCTCCCTTTCTGCGGTAGAAGGATCGGGGCCAAACACCACAGTTTGTGAACATGGCATGTGTGGGTTCGATACAGTCGGTAATGGAAAGCGCTGCTTCTGCTATCAAGGGTGGGCAGGCCCCTCATGTGGTATTGCTGTTCCTGCTGGTTCGGACTCTCCAGGAGCAAAGGAGGAAGGAAAGAGAGGAGGGAGGGTAACATTTGTGGTGGATGAGAGTTGCACGGGAGCGGATTTGCCGCAGGAGTGCGCATTGAGATTTACGGTGCCGCTGCGTTTATGCGTGGATGCCAAGGAGGGGGGGAAGGAGGGCGAGGCATGGAGTGTTTTGGATGGTGAGGAAGAGGCGCGGGTGTTTGAGGAGATGTTGAAAAGGGACTTGGTACATGTCCTTGATATCCACAAGGAGCAGATCCTGCTGCGCTCCCTCCACCCTCTCAACGGCAGTAGCAGCAGCAGCAGTAGTAGTGTGTCCGAAGGCGGAAAGCTGGTGGTGGTCGACGACGACGATTCCACCGCTTCTACTCCTTCCTCGCCTACCCATACATCACAGCCTATGGGTCTGACATTTGATTTACTTTACGCGGCTGACCCCCCAAGCACTGTGCAGCTATTTACCTCCCTCTGGTCGGCACCCAAAAGTCCGTTGAGCTTCGGTCTTATCACGTCCAATTTTGATGTTTCTCGCAACGCAGAAGTCTTGTTCTTGGCACGGGATACACCGTTGGCGGACGGGATTGGCAGGAGCAGCAGCAGCAGTAGTGGGAGTGGTGTGGTGGTGGTTGGTCGAACCACAAAACGCTCTTTGGGTGCCAGTTTGACGGCGTGTCTGCTTGTGGGGATCGCGCTGTTGATGGCTGTGAGGTACTCGAGGAGAAAGCTCGGGATGGGAGGGGGGAAACATAGTAGTAGCAGTAGCAGTAGTAATAGTAGTAGTGGTAATGGTGGTGGGAGGAGGAGGGCTCATTCTGATCATGACATAGATCAGGATGTTGTTTTGGATAGGAGTGAGGATGGGTTCGATGATGAGGACGGAGGGGTCGTTGAGATTATGGAGGTGAGGAGCTCGCACATAGGCTCCCAGGGGGGAGGAGGGGGCTCGTCTTCCTCGTCGAGGGGGGGGTCAGTGACGCGGCTGGCGGGTCTAGGGTTGGGAGGGAGTGGAGGGATGGGGAGTCGGTCGGGGACTGAGGATGATGGCGCGAATGAGAGGCTTGTTTAAAGGCATGAGAGAAGGAGGAAAAGAGAGGGGGGAAGGAGAGGTTTAGTAGAATTACCATGGTGAGGAAGGGGCTGTGTTGTGTATGTAGGAAAGAGGTGAGGTGTGTATGTAGAAGACGAAGAGAGCTTTGACCTTCCCCGGGCCCTTGACATACATAGAAAAGAGAAACACACGAAATTTGTACGAGAGGTAATTGCACAGGCAGTAACATTAAGTATCCACCTAATCCTTTGTGTGCGGCTGCGAAGCGGCCGAAGCAAAATTTATTCCGCTGCGGTATTGCGACTGAAAAAAAATGAAAGAGAGGAAACAGTGGGCAAAGGAGAGACGACCTACGGTAGTCTGTAAAGAGAAACCATATAACGACAAAGGATATGAGATGCGTGGAGTGGTTGTAAGTGTTGTACGCTCGTCAAGATCCGTTTTTTCTTTCATGGCAACGATCGATATTTAATGCTCGAGGAGGGCGGCATGTACTTTGTTTTAGGATTTGCTTTGATGTGTGGATACGCGTTTAGTGGTTGTTCTGTATTAGACTTTTTCTTGCCTGGAACGCTGTCAGTTGGCTGCTGCAACCGCGGTGCCAGTTTCGTGCTTGTTGCTTTTATCGTCTGCACATCGAGCCTGCTGCATGGCTTCTTTCTTCTTTTGAAGCCGCAAAATCTGTATTGGGTTCCCGCAGTGGAAGAGCAAGGAGTCAAATTAACCGAAATGCATCACATGGCTTTCCCCTTCAAAATCCCACCCCAACCCTCATTTTTACACCCTTGTCTTACCCGCAAGCGCTCTTTAAGACTTGTATTTACCCACTGAAGCTCCATCAAAATGTCTTCACGTCGGCGCTGAGTAGGGGCGGGTCGCATCGGGGGTATGCTTTGTGTTGAGATGGCAGGCGATGTAACACGGCAAGGGCGCTCGTGCTGCCACGCAGTAGAGTGCGTGACTGCAATATCATCTGCTACCTTGCTTATCTCACAAGCCTCCTCGGCTTTCGTTGTGCAGAAAGTGCCGAATCCGGCTTTTGTCTGATGTGGCATATTCAAACGAAGAAGAACTTGATCGGATGGGGAGGGACCAAGGGGAAAATTAGTCGGTGCGCGAAAGCCGCATTCGGCATCGAGGCGCGCTGCTAGAGAAATAAAGGCGGCCTTAGGCTCATGCCAGATCCGAATGCGCACGCGGTGGCCTCGGTAGAGGGCTTGGACTAGGGTTGCGGCTTCTTCCATGGTAGGGAAGCGGGGCAGATGATGGTGATGATTAAATTTAGCCAAGGTCGAAGGAGATGAGGTGACGAATTCTGGGCGGAGGGACCCGAACGAACGACCTGAATGTCGATCAGCCAGGTCCGAAGATGTTTGCTGTGTATGACGGCGTATGAAAGTGTGTTGTAAGTGTGGTGTGGACGGGCAAAGATCGCCAAGAATTTCTGGAGAGGGAGGAACCGCGAAGAAGTGGCAGGAACCTCAAGACTAAATGAATGTGTCCCTTGTCCCTATGTCCACACTCAAATCCACAACCTTCCCCAAACAGGAGACTGTGATCTATATTGGCGTTGCTGTAGTGTGGTCCTACACCTCGTAATCTGTGATAATTTAAAGCCCGAGTCAACATCTTTTCCAGCGGAGAAGCATTTCGACCGCAGCACACTCTCCCCCACCTGACAATGCCAACGACAACATCAGCAATATCACCTCGCCCGAGAGCGCGCCGCAAGCCACCTCAAAGGTCCTTGGCCCTCTTCATGCTCTCCGCTTTGGGCTGCATGCGTACTTTCCCCACAAGCCATGCCTTCCGATCCCCCTTCTCCCATTCGATCTCGACCCGCCGGTACAGCAGCACCGAGCCCAAGACATCCACCGCCAAAGCTCCACCGTCACCTTCCCCACCTTCAGCAGCAGGAGTGTCGCCACCAGTTTCCATCGTAGACAGCTCTTCGCCTCCTCCTCCAGCCGTCCCATCATCCTTCCTGACAGGATGGACCCCGCCCGTCATTCCCGACCTGAGCAGCCTCGGCGGGGGCTTCAGCTCCGCAGCAGCAGAAGGGGCAAATTCAACGCTCATCGGACTGCTGCAAGTGGCGCAAGCAGCCATGAACCCACGCTCGGTTACTCGGACCTTTTCCCGGCAGTTTTCCAAGCGGTATTTGAGTAAATGGAACGACAAAACGGGCTTGAAAGAAATGGTGGAGCAGACACTCGCAGATCTGGTGCGGGTGGCTGATACAATCGACGTGCATTCCAATCCCAAAGTTGCGGCATTTGCCGCTCGCGTACGGACGCAAATTGAGACACTGCGGAGGGACCATGATGCCAAGGTGATTTACTTTTTCAATGAGGCCCCGGAGACGATAAAAGACATACCAATTTTGCCCGCTTTCCCCTTCAAGATCCCCTTGGTCGATGAGGAGTCCGACGACAAGGGGGAAGAAAATAACGATGAACCCACACCTTTGTTTAGCTCCCGGCGGGTCCAACCCGGAGAAGGTGTGGTGAAGAAGAAGCAGGAGTTCGTGCGCTTGTTCAAAAATTTGCTGACGCTCGCCAAGCAGACAGAGCCTTCGCCGGAAGAGGAGGACATGAGCTGGTTTGAGGCTCCGTCTTCCACCTTGGAACGTTCTGTCCCTTCTCCTCCCTCCGCCTCATCGTCGTCTGTCGTTCCTGGTGCTGCTGCATCCTCATCGCCGGTCAGGTCGGTTCCTGTGTCTGGAGCGGGGCAAAGTGGCGTCGACCGTCTCTTGATGCAAGTCCGACAAAGGATGGAAAATAAGGCCGCCGAGGTAAGAAAAAGCGAGGAAGCCGTTGTAAAGGCAGGGTTGCGATTAGAATTTGAGCGTTGGCAGCTTTTGGAGGCCAGTCGTTACTTCAGTGAGACTTGGGCGAAGACTCGCGAACTTTTATTGCGCGGGACTAGCAGCAGCAGCGGCAGTGCCAAGAACATCAGCAGTAGTAGTAGCAGCATCAGCAGTAGCAGTCATGATGTAAGCAGTAGTAGCAGCAGTAGCAGCAGCACTGCAGGCACTGCTGCGTCTATGGCCTTGGAAATGGTGCCTCCACAACTTCGTGCGATTTTTCAAGAGGTGGAGGGGGCGCTTGCTAGAGGCCTGCCCGTCAAGCTGGACTTCACCGCATTGTCCTCCGTATTAAATACTGTCAAAATCGGTCATCGTGCCGAAGCCTTTCCCCAACGAGACTGGAGAAGCAGCCTAGACATACTGGCTTCTCAAGTCCCTCTCCCCGACCCTCTGCTGCACGAACTCAATCACCCGCTGTACCTTCATTCCTCCCTCCTGCTCGCCACCACCCCCTACAATGTCGCTCTCACCAAGGAAGCCGAGACCGATCCCGTCCTCCTCGCTCGTACGGCGCTAGCTGCATCGAAGGCACTTGGTGTGGCTCCTTCTCGATTACAGGTCCATCACGTTGTATCCGATAAGGCATGCGCGGTGGTGGTGGTTGTGCCTGACAGAAGGACCACCTACGTGACCTTTCGTGGAACCAAAGACCCTGTGGATGTCTTGACGGATATAAATTTCTTGTCTGCAACATTTACGCCGCTGGGATGGGAGGAGGAGGAAGAGGAGGAAGGGGAGGAGGGAGGGAAGGAGGGAGGATCGGCTGCAGGGTTTTTGCCGTTCATTGATCCGAATAATGTGGCTCAGGGGCAGCTGCAAATGATGTCAGAGACGGAGGAAACGACGGGGACATTGAAAGTTCATGGTGGGTTCAAATTGGCGTTTGATTCGATCAAGGATCGAGTGACTGAATTGTTGTTGGATGAGGCAGGGGCGGGAGGGGCAACTGATCATGTTGTGTTTGTCGGACATAGTATGGGGGGGGCTCTTGCTCAGCTGGCGACTGTGTATTATTGTGAGTTGAAGGCGAGATTGGTGACATTTGCGTCGCCGGCCATTGGGAATGGGGCATTTTGCAGGCTGCTTGATTGTTGTGGGCAGCCATATGGGGGGTTGAGGGTGTGGAATGATTTTGATGTGGTCCCGTCGATCGCGCAATTGGTTGGGTATAAACACGCTGGGGTTCCGATTAAGTTGGACGTGAGCAAGAGTGCCAAAGAGCTGTTTGAGATGGAGAATGTAAACTCATTGAGGGGCTTGATCGATTTCTTGGCGCCGCATGTGATGTTTCAGTTGGGGAGTGTCTGTTTTGTCTTTCCGGTAATTGGGTGGGAACTCCAAAGTGGGGGGACAGCTTTGAAGCAGAAGCAGCTGCTGGAGGAACAGCAACAGCAACAGCAGCAGGCAGAGGGGGGAGTGGGGGTACAAGATGAGGAGATTGCGACGGCGATGGCAGCAACGGCAGCGGCTGCGGCTGCGGAGGGAGCGGGTTGAGAGAAGGGAAATGAACAAGATTTTTTGTGTGCCTGTGAATACGATAACATTTAATTGTATGTCCGGGTCGACTATCGATTGTTCCTGTGCGAGCACTACGTGTGCATGCGTGGTGAAACGGGTTTGCGCGGGCGTGGATAGGGGGAGGGAATGAAAGTGATTCGCCAAAACGAAGGAAACGATTACCTGTGTACATTGCTCTGATGAGCTTCCCAATGGAGGATACCAAATGATAACTAGGAAGTGGAGAGAAGGTGCGAAAGAAAGAGAAAATGACCACACTTACTCACATTTCATTATGTAAACATTTCTTTTCGCTTGCTTTCTTGCTTGCCTTTTGGCTTTTACACCAAATTCTTTTCCACCGGTGTACATGATGTACTATTTATTGACCTATAGCAGTCGCGTACCTTGAAAACAAGCAAAATCTGCGCCCTTCTTCCATGTCTATCTGTCTACCTTTGTGCCTCTGCGCGCTTTCCCCCCTCACTCACACAAGGTCCGGCTGCCGTTCATAATAAAACTGTTCCACATCTTCGTCATGGTAATGATGCTGTTGGTATTGCTGTTCATACCCATTCTCCTGCTGCGGTTCCTCCCTCCCCCCCTCAAAAGGTATCTCCAGAGATCCCAGTGCTTCCTGCCCATGCCCACGACCCCGAATACCACCACTGCCCAACACCTCTAACAAGCCCTCATGCTCAACCTCTAATTGCTTAAAGATCGCGCGCTCCTCGCCCAAATCTTGGCGGAGCTGTAGCAACTTCGACTGCAGAAATCGAAGGTCCTCCTCCAACGCATGATCGGCGGGAGAACGGGCTGCTGCTGACAGCACCGAACGAGTAGATGGCGTGCGAGAGTATCCCCTACTCCCCCTTGCAGCAGACACAGCATCAGCAGCTGTTCGCCGGCTACTACTGGTGTTTGTGCTATTCCGACTAGGTCCTGTCCGTCCTCCCCCACTCTGAAACAACGTACCTGGTCCCGGCACATTAAGCGTCCCGTTCGCGGCACGATTCCAGGTCTCTTCCAATTTGCCCCGCAACTGATCCCGCTGTGTAGTAAGTGTAACCAGCTCTTTTTCCAATGCCTGGATCTTGGCCTCGCGGTCACGGAGTCGATTCTCTGCCTTCCGTTGTAGCACAACCATGCCCTCGTTTTTGGAAAGCTCGGCTTGCAGGGCAAGATAATCACGACGAGTAGATTGATGCTGGAGTTCCCGTCCATTCAGTTCCAATTGAAGCGTCGCATTGCTTTCCAAAGCTGCCGTCAATTCGTGACGGGCCTGTTTCAAGGCCTCCGCGTGGACCGAATGAGCGTCTTGCAAGTCACGACGGAGCCGGTCCCGCTCGCGCTTCAGAGTGGCAAGCTGATCTTGCGCGCGGGCCAACGCATCATCTTTGTCCTTCTCCCGCAGACTGCCACGACCACGTCTGCTGCTGCTTTCTCCTGCCCCACCTTCCCCTCCACAACCTAAGGACATTTTCTCCTGCTCCTGCTTCAGGTTCGCCACAGCCTTCTCCTTTGCCTTAAGGATACTGGCATACTTCTCCACTAGCTCCTCCAATCGTTGTGTCAAGACGTCTCTTTCCTCTTCAGTAGCCTGCAACTTTTCTTCGGCTCTCTCCATCTGTTGCTGGAAAGCCCGGCGTTGCTGCATGGTCTGCCGATTCAATGCCTCGAGCTTCTGATCCCTGTCCTCCAACATTTCCGCCTTCAACCGTGCCTCAAAATCCATCTCATTCTTCAGCCGATTATGTTCCCTCGTCACCGCTGCCACCATTTGCTCCTTCGCTTCCAATAACCCCGTCAACCGTTCTATCTTCCCAGCAGCTTCCTCCTGGGCTAATGCATGTTTTTGCCGCAACCTCTCATAGTCAGCCTGCAGGGCCTTGAGCTCCATCGTTGTCCCTTCCAACACCAAGTTGCCCCCTACTCCTCTATTCCCCATCCCCCCGCCGCCACTAGCACCCAAATTGGTGGTGGTATCCATGCTTGTCGCGCCTGTCATCGAATGACCTCTCCCAGGGAAATCCAACGCATTTTCCGCTTGTCGCGCCAAAGCAATCCGCAACTCTTCCGTTTCCGCATGCGCCGCCCGGACCTCTTTCTCCATTCTGCCTTGCCCTTCCACCAATTCCCCAATCCTCTTTTGTAACCGCTGAGATTCCTCCCTCAAACTCTCACGCTCTTCGTTCTCAGCCTTCAACATAGATCTGGTCGCAACCAAGTCTGAAACAGCCAAGTCCACATACCATCCCAGACGCTGCAGCAAATAAACCCCCTTCGGATCATCCTCACCACTCTTCCGCATCTCCAGGGGCGGCAACGACAACGCTCCGTCCCTCCCTAATCCTAAGCGCTCTAGCAACGACGAAAGCACTATCTCAACCTCTACGGTCAAGCTTCTATGTTGCAGCACCCCATCCTGGTAGAACTGCAAATCCCCCTGTAATTTATCGACGAAACCCCTCAAATGATCTACCTCCTGACTCGTAGCCACCAAGCGAGTGATCTCCTTCTCTCGGTCGGAAAGGAGAGAAGTGAGACGAACAACCTCGTCCTGAAGGTCTTTGAATTCAGATTGATCCATGCGGGGGTTATTGGCATCTAGCGCTGTCTCTTCAGCTTTTAGCCGACCCAGATCTTCTTTAAGCTCGTCGATTTGACATTGCAGCTGGCCCACGTGTTGTTCTTGCCGTTGTTGATAAAGGAGCCATTGCTGCTCTTGCTCTCGGAGCGCCTGAAGCTCCATGGCCTGGTCCTCAACTAGTGCGACTGACGGAACTTGCTGCTGTTCAACTTGCTGCTGTTGCTCCTCTGGCTGCTGCTGCTGCTTATCCTCCTCGATGACTGGTGCTGATGCTGCTGCTGCTGCAGGATGTTGTAGCTCCTGCTGCTGCTCCTTGGTAGGAGAAGCTAGAGCCACAGCATCTAATAACGATAAGATGGTACCCTGGGCCTGCGTAAACTCCTCCCTCAAATGCCCCTGTTCCTCCTTGCTCTGTTGCACCACTGCCTGGAGCTCCTGCACCTCCCCTTCCTTCTCCACCACCAAGCCCTTCCACCCCACCGATGACTGCTGCAGCTGACCTTCCAATTCTAGCACATGCTCCCGCAGCTCCTTAATCAACCCATCCTTTGTCGCCATCTCTTCCAACAACCCTGCAGTCTCCGCCCGTCGTGCCGCAAGCGCATTATACCTGTGCTGTAGCTCTTCCAAGGCCTTAACCTTATAATCCCGCACCTGCTGCGTCTTCTCCAACTCTTCCCTCGTCCCCTGCAAGGCTCCCGCCTGCTGCTTCAGCACGTCTTCAGCATATAAGAGTTTCTTCAGCAGCTCATGTCGTTCCACTGCTAGTGTATCTGCCTCCTTCCTCTTCTCAGCAATGAGCACTTGGAATTCACTCGTGATATTCGCCCTCTCCTCTTCGAACTGCCGTACCTCTTCCTCACGCTCGGCCAGGGCCGCAAGCAACTCTTCCCTTGTTGCTTCTTCCCTTTCGATCTGCCCTTCCGCTCGCGCTGACTTCTTCTCCTTCTCAGCCTCAGATGCCGCCTCTACTACTACTGCTGCTGCTGCTGCTGCTTCTGCTGCTGCTGCTTCGAGGGTTGCCGTAGCAGCAGTCGCTTCCTCCAGCTCCCTCTCCAGGCGTGTCACAAGCCCCTCCTGCTCTCTCAAGCGAGCGTTTACTTCAAACACCTGCCTTTCCAAAGACGAGATCTGACTTTGGGCCTCACTTAACTTTTGGTGCTGCTTCTGCTGCTCCTCCTTGTCCGCCACTCTTTGTCGCTCTTGAGCAGCCTCGAAATTGCTTATCTTCAGTCTCAATTCCTTAATTTGTACTTCGTTTCTTTCAATTATCCCGCGATATTTAAGATGCGCATTCTCCACTCTCTCGTTCGCCATATCCAAACTCTCTCGCAATTGCTGAGCCTCATGCTGCATCTCCTGAAGCTGTTTTCCTTCCCCTACATCCTGACAAAGCAACCTCTCTTCCAGCTCCGTCATCGCCTGCTCCTTCTCCTGCAGTGCCTGCATGTATTTTTGCTCTACCCTGCTGGCCGTCTGCAATTCCTCACTCAATCGCTCAACTTCTCGTCGCAACAAATTGACCTCTTCCCCTTCTTCGTCTCCCTTCCCCTGAAACTGCCCCTCCAGCTCAACCATTCTTGCCGTCAGCATCACAGTCTCCTGCCTCATTTCCTCCATCCTCTCCTCCCTGCTCTGCAGATCCCGGGCCGTTTCCTCAAGCTGTCCCTCCTTCAAGAGCAATGACTCAGCCGCTGTGATCGCTCGTACCTCCAAACCTGCAGCTTGAGTTTCAAGCTCTTCTATCCGATGCCGCCACTCTTCCTCGGTCACAGCGTGCGACCGATGATATGCCTCCGCCTCGTTCCGCAGTACTTCCACTTCCCCACGCAACAACTCCTCCCGTCTAATCATGTCCTCTAATTCCTGTCGGGTGCTCGCAAGCTCTCTCTCTGTTGTTGCTACAGCCAATACACCGTGGTCCGTAATCGGAGGAGGGGGAGGAGGAGGAGTGAATGCCGTGGCCGCAGCAAGCTGCTGAAAGGCGTCCTCCAACTCAACCTCCTTGGCTTGAAGAGCCCGGCGGGCCTCCAATTCCTGTTCTTGTGCCTGGATTGCTTCTCTCCTGAACTTTTCTGCCTCCTCTCTCAGCGCTGCTGTCACCTCCATGGCCTGTCGTCGATCTTCTTCCTGCAACTCTGAGGCACGTTCTCGCTCCAATAGTAGAGAGGAGACATGCTTTCTCTCTTCTTCCTGGGCGGCCAGCACGCGGGAGAGCTCTGTGGTTGCTGCTTCTGCTGCTGCTTGGGCTTCCTGGCGCTCGACTTTAATTTGAGATACATGTTCTCGGAGCGCCTCCATTTCTTCTTGCTGCTGTTGGTACTGCTGATGGTGGTGGTGCTGTTGCTGCTGTTGCTGGTCAGGAAACTGCTCGTGGGGTGGATAAGAGGAGAGTGACGGCGCTGTCGATAATAATGGCAGGGTTGCAGGAGGAGGAGGAATGGGTGGTGCTGGAGGGCAAGGCGGAGCAGTGGGAGGCATGGAAATTTCGCCCGCAGGAGGACTGCCGAACAAAGAGGAAGCATCCGGGGGAGGGGTAAGAACACGTGCGTCTCCCTGCGGAGGGCGCGTGGAAGGGGCCATGGGAGGAAAGAGAGAGGAAGGGTCGTTCTCTATTCCCCGAGCAGCAGGAAAAGGGAAGAGGGAAGAAGCGTCCAAAGGTTCTTGGCCGTCTTGGACGAGAAAGAGGGAGGAAGCGTCAGAAAGCTCGGCTTGGAAGGGAGGAAGAGGTAGGAAAGGGGAGGTCCCACTTGATCCGTAGGAAGCATGTACAAGCTGCTGCTCCTGCTCTTGGGGCTTCTGCTGCTGTGGCTGCTCCTGCTGTTGCTGTCGCTTTTGCTGCTGCTCCTCGTAGACGGCTTGTTGTTGCCATTCCCGCTGCTGCTTTTCGTATTTTTGTTGTTCTTGCTGTTGCTGCTGTTGCTGCTGTTGCTGCTGCTCCTCCAACAGTGGCAGAGACGCCGGCATCGAACCATACGCCAGAGAAGGCGGCTTGGCCTCAGACTGAGGCAGCAGCTGCTGTTGCTGCTGCTGCTGCTGCTGCTGCTGCTGGAGCTCTGCGACAAGCTGGGCCTGACCATCGGCGTAGGCCCTCATTTCCTCCACCTGAACTTGTATTGCCTCGCTGTAAAGTCGATACTCTTCCAATGCGCGTTGATATTCTGGCACCTCTTCTGCTAATGCTTTTGCTTCCTGTAGTTGCGCCTGAAGCTGATCGACTAGGCTCTGGTGACGTTCCTCGGCTTCAACTACCGCCACAGCCACGGCTGCAGTTGCTTTGTCGGGCGTTGTAGCGGCCTCACTCTCTTGGTCTGGCTGACGGGGGAACAGATCTTGCTGTGGCTCCTGCTCCTGCTGACGCTGCTGTTGCTGCTGCTGCTGCTGCTGCTGCTGCTGCTGCTGGAGTAATTGCTCACGAAGCTCTTGATGCGCATACTGCTGCTCCTGTATTTGCTGTCGCAGACTGCTCACGTCCTCAAGCAACCGCTCCTTCTCCTCCACCAATGATCGCTCCCTCTCCTCCGCGCCTTGATCCTGCTGTGGTCCGACGCTCTCCTGATGTTGCTGTTGTACCTCCTGCACTTGCTGCTGCAGCTTGCTTAATTTCTCAAGCAGTCCCTCTCTCTCCTGTACAAGCAACCGTTCCTTCTCCTCACCCTGCGCTTGAATCGCCTCGCTGTACACACGGTACTCCTCCAGAGCTCGCTGGTACTCGGGCAACTCTCCGGCAAGAGCTTGCGCTTCTTGCAATTGTGCCTGAAGCCTTTCGACTGTTGCATTTGCTTCCGCTACTGCCTCCGCCACCGCCGCCGCAGTCGCTGCTGCTGCTGCTTCGGTCGTCACAGCCGTATCGCCATTTTGAGGAAATAAGTGCTGCTGCTGCCGTTCTTGATGCTGCTCCTTCATCTGCTGCTCTAAGTTGCCAATTTTCTGAAGCAATCGCTCCTTCTCCTCCTCCGCGCGCTTCCACCGTTGACTTTCCTGATGCACCGCCTTGTGAGCCCGTTCCAGCTCCTGCTGCAAATCTTGATAACTCGTCGATACCGCACTCAATTCCCCTTCGATCTCTTCCAATTTCCCCCCCATTGCCACCTGCTCCTCGCAGACCTTTTTCTCCCTAGTCAGCACCTTCTGCAACTCCAACAAGAGCTTCCTCACCTCGTCCTCTTTCCTATCCAATTGGTCTTTCACCGCGCTCAGCTCTCCTCGCAATTCAAAATTAGTGGCCAGCAATGCCGCTTGCTCATCCTCCGTCTCCGCATGATCGCGACGGCTTTTCTCTCGCTGCTGTTGCGCATATATGGTGAGCTCTTCCTGCGCGGAAGCAAGACGGGAAGCGCGTCGTTCTAGTTCCTGCTGAAGGCTAAGCACCACTGCCTCTTTCCCTGCCAACGCCACTTCGGCTGCCTCCCGTCGCTGCTGCTCCTCCTTCAACACTTCGGGGGGAATCCCTCCAGCTGCTGTTGCTGCCATTGCTGCTGTTGCTTCTGTCGCTGCTGTTGCTGCGGGTACCGGTTGACCATCAAACAGCAGCTGCTCTCCCTTCCCATTCTCCTGCTGCTGACGTTGCTGCTCCAATTGCTGCTGCTGCTGCAGCTCCTGCATCTGCATCAGTACATTATTTATCCTCACTTTCAAAAAGTCAATCTCCTTCTCCTGCTCCCCAATAAGCTCCAAGTACTTTGCCGCGGCCGCTTCTGCTGCCGCCGTCTGCTCCTCCCCTTCATCCCCTCCTGCACTCCCAGACCCCCCTTTACCACCACCCGTCAAAAGCAAGCGCCGTCGCACCGCCTTAGCCTCTCGTCGGTAAAAACCCACAAATCGACTATCGTAATACGGCCACTTGCCTCCAGACGTTCCGCCTTCCAGGGAGGGCCACTCCCCAACAAAGTTTCGCCCGGGGACCAAAACTCTCTCCAAACCCTCCAAAGCAGACGTAAACGGAGAGAGGCCGATGCGATCTTCGATCATCCCTTGCACTTCCTCCCGCGATAATCCACTGGCCTCCTCCGTACCTTCCCCCCAGTATTCAAGGCACAGACCGAGGAGGAGGGCAGTCAAAGACTTGATGTCAAGAGAGGAAGAGGAGGGAGGGTGGGTGCCTTGTGGGTGCGAGTGTTTGGACTTGGGGGCCGGGAGATCAAAGAGAAAAAGGTTGGAGGTGGAAGAGAGGATGGCACGTGCGGCTGTTGAGCAGGAGCACGTCCACACCGCCAGCAATCGCAGGATGCCGACCGCCACGCCGTCTAACGCCGCAGCCGACTGACACCTGACACACCGCTCCAAGAGGTACGTCAACCAATCAAGCAACAACCGCCTTCCTCTCCCTCCTTGACCCTCTACAACACCACCTCCCTCCCCTTCTCTCGTCCTTTCTTCTCCCAAATCGGTAAAAATACGAGTTGCTAGCTCTCGTGCCGCCAAACCCCCCTGGCCCAGCACGTGCTCCAGGATAAAACATGCCGCCTGGGCCGCTTGTACTCTTTCCCCCGCTCCTGCCAATGACTGAGTAATAGCCGTAGTGAGCTCTTCGAGCAACACTACACCCAGAGGAGAAGCAGGTGCCCAGCCTTCGTCGTCGTCGGGCAGGTCAAGGGGAGGGAGGGGGGGAGCGATGATATGTTGAGTTGCCATTACACTGGCCATTTCATTTCCTTCGAACGCACGATGAATGATCACCAATGCCCCAGAGCGGACCACGGCAAGAGGGGCATGCAAAGCGAGACGGAAGAAAATGGAGGAGAGGTAAGCACTGCCATTCTCTTGGTCGGAGTCACGAATAATGTTGCTCTTTTCCGAGGAAAAGGGTGGGTCAGCAGACGGCCAGAGGTAGGGACAAGAGGAGGGATCGACCCGCACATCAAGCAGGGATTGTTGCGTGAGTGTGTTTCCTTCAACCATCTCCGCCAGCAAAGCCAGTGCTTGGCATTGTACTTTGGAAACGAATTCTACCTCCGTTAAGGGCGCGGTGGCCAGATGGACGATGGAACGAAGCAAGCCTCCCCTCTGACACTCCATCAAGCACTGTTGTCGACGCTGCCGGTCCTGCATTTGTCGTTCGTACGAGCCTCTGTCGCCGTCATCCTCGGTGGCGCTCCTATCTGGCCCCGCTGCGACCAAATTATGCAAAATGCGCAAGGCCAATCCAAAGCTCTCAATCTGCCTGGACTCCATCCGCAGTGCCCTCCTTCCCTCCTCCCTTCCCTCCTCCCACTGCTGTTGCTGCTCGCCGTCACTATCACAATACCCCTGCTCCTCCTCTTGATCCACAAGCTTAGTCACATCTATCCAAGGCGCCATCGTGTCTAAGGGTCCCAATTCGCAAAACTGCCTTTGAGTCGATGCTGTCCCCTCCACCACATTCCCCAGCAGCCTCAAACAATCATTAGTTATAACCCCGCCCCCCTCCAGCAGCCCCCCATCATCCTCGATCATGGCCAATAGATGCTCAAAACCCTCATTGAATGCCAAGAGCGTCTTGAGGTTCTCGGCAGCCGATCCCGTCGTGAGTTTGCTAAGGACAAGCAACACCTCATTACGGACTTCTTCGCGTTCGTCACTCAAACACGCCACCAAACGCACCATCCCCTGTTGCGACCCACCACCTTGCAAGACGCCTTCCATTTCAGATGGTCCCACCTCGAGAGCGGCTTGCATCACTTGGAGGGTGGCGACCGTCGTGAACGTCTCGGTGCCCTCTGCCATGTCCAACAAAGCGTCCACGTTCCCCGCATCCTTGAGCAGTAACAACAACACCTCCCGCCCCGCATCTGGTACAGGGTGGGTCAGCAACGCCCTCAATAGTTCTAGCAGGCCTTGTGCAGTTCCTTCATCGAGCTGACCGAGTCGACGCGCTCGCAACAAGTCCACAACGAGAGGCACGGCCAAACGCCCCACCCGGCGAGGGTCCACATTCCCCAGGCGCTGCAGGTGCGCCACGGCATCCGACCGGTCCTTGGGATCGCGGGCACTACGAAGCCTGTCCAAGATGATGATTATTTCTTGGTCGGTCGTGCTTGGAGGGGATTTGCCTCGCTCCCCCCCGCCGCCGCCGCCGAGCATCATCGTAGGCACTTGGGGCTTGGCAGGAGAGGAAGTAAAGGTTGGATTTCCCTCTAGGCCCTGGCAAATTAAGGAAGGGGAGAAAATAAGACTTGTGATGCTATCGAACGAGGTGAATGGGGGGCATTTGGCTCGTGTGTTGGATTTGTGGTGAGGTCAAGGAGGGAGGGGAAAGAAGTAGGCATTCGAATTGAATTGGCGATTGCGATGACGTGCCGCCGCCGGCCCCTCCCTGGCAGGGCAGCCGCACCTCCTCCCCCCTGAACGCATTCGAACAAGACAAGGCAGCATGGAGTGTAAGAACATTTATGTCACTCTCTAAGCGCTTTACAAAGTGCTTTGGTGTGATTCTTTTGGGAGTTACTTTGCTATGTATTCCTGGTTTTGGATTCCCTCTGCCTTTTAGATCACCCTTGTCCAGCTCTGCTCCCCCTTCACAAAGGCCACGGGATAAAGTGCGAGGCAAACAGGGCCCCCATGAAGAGGACAAGAAGGATCAAAGGGGCAAAAAAACCGTAGACGGGCCAGAGGCTGCTCACCAACCTATGTTTTTATTGTGAAATACGTGAGAGTGAGTTGATGAAAACAGGCATGCCCTGAGTCTGAGACCGAGAGCGGCGAGCCCTTTGTTCATCAACCTGTGTGTTTCCTTGGCCTTCATCCCTCCACTAGATGCTTACGTAAACGCGCATACAACAGCCGTAGCCGTCGCAGCCGGGATCATGCGTGGGCAGTAGATGGCCCATTCCAAGTCCACGCCTTTGATGAAGGGGAGATACACTACAAGATAGGCACCAATACAGAGGTTAATGCCGACGCATATCATGGCTATGTGAAAGTAGCCTCTGCTTTTTTGGTATGATTGGGGAGGGCGTTGGAATCGGAAAGGATGTGATTGAGTAAGATTGGAAGTTGAGGCACGTATAGGACAATCAACATAAATGCGGCGGTGCTACAGTTGCGATGAGAAGATGACGAAAAGAAAGAAAAAGTGAGGTGGGTGTCCTCATTCGTGGTCAGGTCCAGACATTCAGTAGATCAGAACACACATGCGGGAGTTCGTACCGGTATATTCTCTCGTCGTTCAACAATGCATGAACAAAGTCCGTGTAGTGAAGTATTGCCATCGATCCCACCACCCACACTCCCGCTTGCAGCTTCATAGACAACCGTTCCCACATTTCGGCCCGCTGTCTCTTGCTTGGAGCACGCTCTCTGTCCACAACCAAAAACGACGTGGAGGCGGCAGAGGAGGGGCGGGTCGTGGTGTTGTCGTTGCTGGCCCGGCTGCTGCTTCGACGATGGTGAGGGTGGGACGGCGTGAGAGGTCGATTTTGACTTGGAGTGTGCTGCGAAGAAGAGGAATAGCTCGGTGGGGGCGGAGGGGGAGGCAAAGGATGAGAGCGTTCGACCATAATGCTTGCTTGCTGGAGGAGTGCTGCTGCTCTGTTGGCTTCCAGTGGCAATGCGTGTAGATCGGAATTCGAAGGCCGGAAATCCAGCTCTGGCTAGGATTTTGATGACTTACAAGCCTTTGGTTATGAATGTAGGGAGTTTGAAAAAGAATTGAATCGAATTGAATTGAGAATTGGAGCGTAGGGATGAGGGAAGGAGGGAAGGGAAGAGGCAGCTTAACGCGCGAAGACCGCCCCGCGGCCTGACTGACTGACTGACTGAGCTCTAGCCAATGCACATATCACTCAAATCGGGCACTGCATTGGTCGAGATGCTTTTTGATTCAAGCCTCCATTACGGAGGCATTGTCCCGCACGGCGATGCTCCGCCGGGATGGTCCCACGAAGCAAAGCTTTCCTCATCTCTTTCCTTTTCCTTCCTTCGTTTCCATACGCCTTGAGCCCCACGACAACGAACAACACATAATCCTAGAGCGCATGTCTAAGATTGGCATATTAAAACCCAGCAGTACCAACCCCAATCCCAATCTTTTCGATCTTTCAATCCATCTTTGCCACCCCTGGCCCGCACGGGGTGCACGCGTTGCCGGGACAGCAGCAGGACAGTTTGCGAAGCCAAACGTCGCACGCGTCGGAAAAAGCGCTGCGTGCCTTGACACGATCCCTCCTTCTGCTCCAAATCTTCTATTTTCTGAAAGTGACGCATTATCCTTTATCTGCTCTGTGTTTGTGTGAATGCACACAGGCTTTGATTGCCTATGTCACCCCGTAGCGCAGGGGCGTAACGTGTGCTGCGGCGTCCCGGTCTACGCCGCCTTCGTGACACCAACACATGCAGCGAGCGAGCTGCAACGAACCCGGTAGGACTGCCCGCAAAAGCTCAGACGCGGGCGTCAAGACTCTAAGGGTCTGCTTTTGACTATACCCGCCACCTTTATCCACATGCAATATCACTCCATGTCTTCCTTTTGTCGTGTTACCAAGCCATCTGCACAAGGCAGGCGGGCATTTTATTGAACCTAAGGAAATTCATTCGCTGCATTTTCTGTTTATGTACCGCGGCCCTTTCTCATGCTTATCCTCTTCCTCCGAACACATACATGCACAGTGCATATAATGACGTCGATCACAACGAGGATAAAAATTCCGCGGGCAGCGGGAAGAGAAGTGGGCATCAGGAGGCTGCTCCTTCTTTTCCATGCCAGCTTTCTCTGCCTATTCCTGAGCCTAAGCACCGTGGGAGCATTTGCCCCCTTGGGGCTTTGTTCGCATCGACGCCGCATTGCCGTAACAGTGGGCTCTAGCCCTAGCAGCACCACCCCAGAGGCCGCTGCACCTGATAGCGTCGTCCAGCCGACAATCTCTTGGGACATGAGGGTTCCGCGTCGCGCGGGCCTCGCCCCTCCTACTCATTCTTCTTCCCGTGACACCAGATTAGTCAAAGGACCACGTCGCGTGCCGCAACCCACAAATTACGGTTTGTGGGACCTATTGATCGGACCAGTGGCTGCCGACTTTAAGCTTGTAGGGATGCCTTCAGAGCTCGGGCCTTTGGCAAACGACGTGCATCGTGCCACAGAGCATCTGACCCGCCCAGAACGCCTGGCAGTACTTCAGGCATTGGTGCGTTCCTACCACGCGTACCGTCTCCGAGCGCCCTCTCCTTTTGTGTCCCAAGAGGCCACAGCAGCCCACTCGCCCACCGAGAAAGCCAAAGCCAAGTCATTGACTGTAGGGGCATACATGGAGCAAAACGTTGCGGTGATCCGTTTGTTGGGTGATTCGGAAGTGGATGGAGATACCATGGTTGCTGCTCTTTTGTGCCAGGCTCCTCTGTCAGTAGAGGCCGTTGAGGCTGATTTTGGAGCGCCGGTGGCCGGGATCTTAAAAGGGTGGAAGGCCATGTTGGCGGTGGAGAGTCAGTTGGAAATTAAGAGTTTGATTCATGAGTATGCGCACTTTTTGTGGGGGGGTCAGGGGGATAATCTGCGTAATTTGCTGTTGGTGGTGGGTAAGGATTGGAGGGCAGTTGCCTTGAGGGTTGCATGGAAGAAAGTAGAGATGGAGACGAGGGTATTTGGGACGAAGAAGGATGAAATTGACGCCTGTTGGGCTTGTTTGAATGTATACGCCTCTTTGGCAGAAGCGGCGGGGATGAGCATCATTAAGAATGCGTTAGAGGATCGGGCGTTTCAGTTCTTGATGCCCCAGGAACACAGGCGGGTGGTGTCAGAGCTTGAGGCGAGACGAGGACACTACCAGAAGGTTTTGGGGCAGGCGAGGAGGGAGGTGCTCCAAGCACTGATGGAGGATCCGATCTTTATGAGTAATGTGGAGAGGGTGGAGGTGAGGGGGAGGATCAAGAGCCCCTATAGCACTTGGAAGAAGATGAAGAGGAAGGGACAGAGGGAGGGGGCGAGCGCTGGGGAGGGAGGTCGGGCGGTCGGATTCGAGGGATTGTATGACATGGTGGCTTTGCGCGTGGTGTGCACGCCGCTGTACAACGAAGAGAAAAAGGACGTGTATTCTCATCCTTCTTCCTCCTCCTCGCCGTCTTCCTCGTCTCCACCTACTCCGTTGATGCTCGAAGCGCGGGCCAGCAAGGACAGGGCGACCTGTGAATATATCCTCCATGAAGTCGTTCACAAGCTACGTCCGCATTACAAATCCCGTGTCAAGGACTATATCGGCGAGGGCAAACGCAAAGCGAATGGGTATCAATCCCTCCATACAACCCTGGCTTACCGCATTCGAGGAGAAACGACGCCGGTGGAGGTTCAGATCCGAACGAGCGAAATGCACTCTGTGGCAGAGCATGGGTTAGCCGCCCATTGCCTGTATAAGGGAGATAAGAATTTGGCGGACGTGATTGAACGAGGGCAGCAACAGATGGATGCGGAGATGGGGGAGCAAGGGAAGGAGGAACAGCAGCCGCCGAGGGGGTTTGCTGGGCCGGGGGAATTTCTGACATGGTGTCAACGGATGCTGGATAAGAGTCATGTGATTGTCTTTTCGCCTGATGGACGACTGTTAAAGCTAGACCGGGGGGCGACATTGCTTGATTTCTTGAAGGCATCTTATGTGCAGCGAAAAGTGGGGAGAGGAATGGTGACGCGGAGCAGCAGCATCAGCAGCAGTGTTGAGCACGGTGTGAGAAATGGGGAAGAAAAGCACCATCATCACAAGCTGCAGCCGCAACGGTTTCGGGAGGAACAGATGGAAGAAGCGGCAGAGGAACGAAGGAGGAAGAAGGCGTATGTACAGCTGAAAAAGACAAAGCGGAGCACGCAGGGTATGCTGTTGCTGAACGGACGCACGGCCCCGGCACTGGATCAGGTCTTGGTGACAGGGGACGTCATCTCATACATGTAAATATATAAACGTGGGTTATTTCTTTGTATATAGTAGAGAAGAACAGGTAGGAAAAGGGTGTTTTTGGATGTTTGATAGCATAAGGTAGAAAAAGCATGTATGTACAGACGTCCACAGGAGACGTGGAACGAAAGGGACAGGGGGAAAGAGGAGGACACTGCTGCGCATATGCTTGTGCTTTATATCCTCTATCAAGAGAGAATGTGTATAAGGGGAAGGAAGGGCGGGGGGGGTGCAATGTACTTGTACAAGAGGCCCGGCTGCGAGCTCTTGAGGAGCTTGATTTTACCCACCAGGATGCCATGATCAACTCACAGCGCCGTCTGAGAAGATTAAGCAAGTGACCGGTACACCACACGACGGGCACGTGTATTTAGGCACGTGTATTTAGCTCGACGGTAGTCAGCTTATAGTAGAGAGTTGTTATAATTTAGCACTTCACCGTTGATATTGATGATATTTTTTCCCGTTTCGCCGCGAGCGTATGAAGGAGAAAGGGACGGGCATGTCCCCTCCCTTGGTTCTCCTGACTTTTCCCATGACGCCCAAATGGCAGCAGCAGCAGTTATAGCGACGGCAGTAAAAGTAGTAAGAAAACCGAGAACACCCCTTTTGTACAGACTAATAAGAATTCCAAAACTTGGAACGCATCAAATCTTACAAAAAGAAATAAGGACAGATACACATTGACGTTCAAGTGAGTCAGCTAAGCAGATCCGGGCTAGTTGTCTTATTCTTCCCCTTACGCTTCTGTTGGGATGATGTTTTCACACTGTACTTTTTCTGGGCAATGTTGGTGCCGTTACGCCTTCGCCTTACTTCTCTTCATTCACCCCTTCCTCCCCATCCTTCCTCCGTACCTGCACACACATCCACTCCTCACTCCCTGCCTTCGGCAAATGCCAAGACTCCCCTCCCTCCTTCCCACTCCCCTCCTTCATCGATCTCGGTCCCTGAATACATCTCGAATACACAGCTGGCGCCTCGATCTTCACACTTCTCCCTCCCCCCCTCTCGTGGCCTCCAAACGAGAAATACGCTTGGTGCCGCTCCTTCCACCGCAAAAACGTCCGCTGGGACAACATCTGAAAGTGATGGTCACGCATCTCGTCGTTGGTGACCAGCAGCGTCCTCCCCCCCTTAAACACGGTCGTAAACAACCAAAACCAGTCGTCATTATTCCGGTAAGGCACTACCAGCAACAACCCCCTCTCCCTCCACCCCCGGACCAGCCCCACGTACTCAGGCGGGATCTTTCGGTCGTCCACGTGCCGCGCATGCAATACCAACAAGGGCCTTTTACCTCGCCTTTCAAAATGCTCCACCACCCAAGAGATCTGCTCGTAATTTACATGTGGGGGCGCCTGGGCGTAATTCATCTGAAAATACCCCACGTTCGCCCCATCCACCACCACATCAAACTCGGGCCATCCCGTCCTTGCGCTCTCCCTCCCTCCCTCCAACCAGGACTTAAACATCTCCCAGTCCCCCGCACGGGCGGGTTCGGCGAGGACCAGCTCTTCTACCATCGTCAACAACTCTCCAGATGCTTGGGAGGTGAGATCGATGGAATCCAGGACCTGGCCGCACTCACCACACACACCCTTGTTGTCTATGACTACGCCACTCGTTACTTTCACTTCTTCTGCTGCTGGTGTCGCTGCGGTTGCAAACCATTCTTTCATGGCCTCCCACGCTCCTTCTCCCGGCTCCAGGACCAACTCCTGCATCTCGCGCATCACCCGATAAAACCTCTCCTCCACCTTCTTCCCTCCTCCCTCCTTCCCACCCTCCCTCCTTGCCTCCCCACAAACCTTCAACAACGCCACCAGCTCCACTTCGGTCGGTTCAATCTTGTGTGTCAACATCTTATCATACAATTGAAACGCTGCATTGATCTTTCCTTGCTGCGCATACCCCACCACAATAGGGCTGTACGACCTTAATCGTGGTCTCTGCCCGGTCGATAACATTTCATCCAACAATGCTTCGGCTGCCTCCGGTTTTTGGAGTTTTGACCCTAAAGCCAAGGCACGCATCATTGACACATAAGTCGCTTCTGTCAACGGGACGTGTTTCTCCCGCATGTATGTGAGCACAGCTTCTGCTTCCGCTTGCCGCTCAAAGGTGGTGAGCAAAGCAATCAGGGCGTTAAATCCCTCATGTCCTACGTCAATGTTCCGCGCTTGGATGTCCGTAAAAAGCTGCAACGCCGTCGGCACATCATCATCGCGCCGTGCCATGCCAACACGCCGCCTGTAGTCCATTTTTTCAGCCGCAGCCGGGTCGGACGCAAGGAGTTTTTTCATCCGCTTGCTTTGTTTAAGCATGCGGTTCTTTTGTTCCTCGGTAGGCTCCTTTTGGGGGAGGATTTCAGAAGTTGATTGCTGAGTGCTACCATTCCTTCTTTTGCTATCTCCCTCCATGTCAAGGGCTGCGGCGGCAACGTCCCGTTTTACGGACATGCTATGAGGAGAAGCAGGAGTGTGCTTGGGAGGCTTCCTGGTTGTGTTGGTTGTATTGCTTTTGGAAAGAGGAGAAGAGTGCTTCTTGGAATGCCTGCGATGAAGCGATATATTGTTGTCTTCAGGGTCCACGGGCTGCCGAGGACGCGGTGGCTTGGTGTGAACTGAGACGCAAGTGGGGAGGCTGCGAATGAGGGGTGATGATGGGGAGGCGGCGACGACGACCACTGCCCTCCGGAGCAGGTGGGGCCTGAGCAAGCGCTGAATGGTTGATGGAGGACGGAGGCAGATGTATGGAGATATCTATGGTGGGGGTTTGGGGAGGATGTAAGACCTCCATGTATGCTACAAAGCTAAAGGAAGGGAAGGTAGAAGGAGAAGAAGGGCCGTCGATCGAGGTGGGGGAGGTTGGCCTCGAGACAGGTTTCATTGGTTGCTTTATTACTCATAAGTTTGTCATAGGATAGATAACGTGCATGACTTTTTTCATGGCGTTCCCCCCTCAACCGTATTACTTTCCATCACTGGCTAACTCAGTGCGCACAGTACAGACAATACGAAAAATGAACCCTCACAGCAGCTCGAGGGTTGATCTCACAGAGCCCCCATGATAAGCGGCAGCGAAACGTACGAGAAATGATATTCAGCAACATCAAAAGGTGCCCATTTTTTAATGCAGCTGAATGCTTGTAGTAATTTAGTTGGTGACATGCTTTGTGAAGCAATTGATTGTCCCTGCCTTCCTGGCCCGCATCTTCTCTACTCTATCCCCCTTCCTCCATCCTACCCATCGGCCTGCACAAGCACGATGCCCATCCCCTTTTTTTTCTGTCTTAATCTGGAGCATCTGGTGTCTCCCCTTTCAAAATTGTCAAGGCAATCCCCCCTCCCCCCGCCCTTTTCCTTCCATTCGTCCATCTTCCCCCGCCTAACCCAAGGCTTTGACTCTCTCCTTCCACTTTATTCACGCACCGCCTCCAACAACCGCGAAAAATAAAAGTTGGTCGCCGTCATGTCCGTACGCTTCACCGTGAATCCTGCCTCTTCCAAAGCCTTGCGAACATCTGCCTCGGTGTGCAAATACGCACGGGTTGTTTTACTCGGCCCGGGGAAAAGCCCACCGATCTGCTTCAAGATGTCGTAGTACCAAGTCTTGGGAGCAAAAGAAATAATCATCCTCTTCTTTGCCAATGAACCCAGCTTGCTCACCATCCCCTGCATCTTGTCAGTGGGATAGTGAATCATCACATCCACACAGGTCACGGTGTCGTATTTCCCCTTTAATGCCTCCAAGTCACTGGTTGAGAACGCACAACGCGCCCTGGCCGTAGCCTTCCCCAACACGGCCTCAGCCCTCAGCTTTCCCTCGTTTGCCATCGAGGAACTGATATCCGACGCTGAGACCTTGGCTCCAAGCTTAGCCATGGGAATGGCCAAGGACCCGACCCCACAGCCTGCATCGCAAATGCTCTCCCCCTTCACTCCGTCCGCTTCGAGCCACCCCAAGATTTTATCGACGGTTTGTTGGTGCCCCACACGAATGTCTGCTTGCACCTTGTTCACTGTCCCATCTTCGCTGTATATGCGGTTCCAGCGTTGGAACCCCTCGGTGTTAAAGTATTCGCGGACTTCGGTCTTGTCGTCCACGCCGCCGGTCGGGGGCTTGGGTTTCGTGGCGGCCATCATGCTGCGATTAGGCAGAGATATCAAAGATAAAAGCAGTGAGTGATTTGGGATGAGACTGAGGGAGTTTTGAAGAGGGCTTTCAGGTCTTATATGGGGAATGTTGGCTGACTAGCAATAGATCGAACCGAGGCAGGGCTATTTGTTCCGAGCCCTCCCACTCGCACAGACAAGGAATATGAAGCACGGCAGCGTTAGACCATGAGGAGGAGAAGCGTTATGTTACACTTCGCCTTTCAGTATCACACAAACGCGTTTGGTAGCCCTTACAATGCCAGTTCTGGGGGATAGATCGAACTTTACTTTCATGCTTGCTAAGTCGAGGTTTCTTGCTGAACCATTCCCTCTGGCACTTCTCTGCCCTTCAACCATCTCTTCATCATCTTCACGTACCGGACAGCTGATCTTTGCCGCTGATTAACAGGGACAAGCGGCACAAAGGCCAGCGTGCAGCTGAGGGAGGCAGCAGTCGTTATGAGCACGAGAGCAGTCTTCATAGTGATTCTGTAGATGGGGAAGGTCAACGACGGGAGGAGGCGGTGATCCTGTTGCTGGGAGGCAGACATGAGTTGTGTTAGATGGAAACCAGTGAGACAGAGAAACACACATGTGGATTAAACGTGGCTCGGACATAATGCATCGACGCAGGAACATCATGGCACGATGCAATGTGCAAGATATTGCTTGCTTTTTGGTGGGGGGTTGGGGGTCGAATTTATTATCTCATTCTTCTCCCCAGGACAAGCCGTGAGGCCTTCATGCTCCAGTCTATTGGGTATGATCTACGTTGGCTCTTCTGAGTATGGTGCTTTGCTTTCGGTCTGAGAGTGAGGGTGCGGGTTGGGGAAGGCTTGTTACCGTATGGGGATCCGATTTTGGCGCGACTGCGTCGTTGTTCGTAATATAGTGCAGATTGTTCCTTCGAAACCCACTCAGAAACATCCCCTTACTCGCCCTCCTCCGACAGTGCGAAGGGAATGGTAGATCGAGCAGGTTTTGGTGGAGTATATTCTGTGAGGTTTGGCCTTCTCCCGTTTGCGTTTGCCAAGGTGAAAGTTGCCGCACTCTGGCCTCCCCAAGGAAAGACCACGCTCCTTCTCTGGTCTGCCTTCTTGCTTTGTTGGCCCCCATAATCCCAAGCTTCCGTTGTCGGAGGCGTACACGTTAGCACTTGCACGCGGAGAAACACGCTTAACGCCTTATCTGACCCATTTTCCCCGTCCTATTCTCTTGCACAGACAGTTTCGTGCGCTCAAATAATGGCTTCCGCCGCCAAGACAACCGTCTCTACCCCGGGCTCCAACGTCTTCCTTGCCTTTGCCATCCACTTTTATGCCTGGCTCCTCGGCAGGTAAATCATGAGGTGCACGAATTACAGTGGTGCTCGTGTCTTTTTCCTTCCCCCACGGCTCCGTCGACTTGATGGCTCATATGTCTCTCCCTTCTCTCCTGTCCCTCGACACACATCAACTCCACAGCTTTGTCCTTGTCTTGGCCAATGCCATCCACCTTTTTTTGCCGCCTTGGTGTGTCATTCCCATTGCTGGCTGGGGCATGGGTACGTACAAGCTGGGTCGGGGAGTTGGGAGTCTATTGAGTCTGCTAGTTGTTTATGTTCCTGATATCATCAGTCATAAATGTCTGCAGTTCTGTCACTTTCACATTCATATAACACCTTATTCTGTAGCGCGATCTTCTTTCTCTTTTATATGTTCAATCACTTATCCCATTCTCTTCCTCCTTCCATCCCTCCCTTAAGGCCTGGGCATCCACGCCGTCGTAACATACTTCATCGTGGACAAGATGGGAGGCAACTTCAAGATGTTGATTGACCAATACATTCTGAAGCTTGTACCCAAACCTATCATGGATCAGGTGGAGGCCAAAATGAAGTGAATCGGCAGCAGCAGCTGTGGTTGTAAGGAAAGAAGGAGTGGCAGTGGCAGTTTGATTTTTTGATAGAAGGACCAAGAGTTGGAGGGGGAATTATAGGGATAGAGAAGGCGATGATGGAAATTGGAAACAGTGGTCAGAAGTAACAGAGAACAATTTCTTCTGCCTCCTCTTCATTGAAAGTCTCACCTTTTCCGTCCGTCATGCGTTGGTGTCTTTGTAGCATACTGATTTTTGGTTTTTGTTTCTTCGTACAAATGTGGTTTAGCTAGTGGAGAAGCAATGATGCCATATGCAAAGGCGAAGTAATCCTTGTGCGAGGGGCTTGAGGCCCGAATAAACAGCAGGAAATAAAAACAAGGAGAAACAAGTTTTCATCGAGCAGTTGGGATGAGCGGGAGGAAAAAGGTTATGCCCGTTGGGCCAGAGTCTTTTCCTATACTCCTTGTCGTCGCGAGGGACTTTTCTGTCCTCCATCGATTGGATTGTAAATTTTACTGTGCCATAGATATCACTTTCGAATAGCATGTCACACACACACTGACGTCTCGTTTGCTTTAACCCAGCCAAATCAACCCCCCATTCTCTCACCCTGCGTCTCCCTGCGTTTCCTCACCAACATCCATTCTAAACGACATTGAGGCATTTCACAACGCCATCCCCGTGCTTAAAACCCTACTCTGCATCGATCCCTGGCCATGTTCTTTTCTGCTGCGTACCACGAACAAATGCAGGAGAAGGGGGAGGAGGAAGGGATAGGGGAGGAGAGGGCGGAGGCGGTGGAAGCAGAGGAGGAGGCGGAGGCGGAGGCGGAGGTGGAGGATGAGGTGGAGGACGAGGCAGAGGAGGAGGAGGTCATGGGCGGGCCATCCGAGGACTGTATTGGTGTGACACCTGTGAACAGTTCGTGTCTCGGGACGGCAAAGGGGCACGTAACATCCTGCGGGTGTACAGGAGTATGGTCCGTGGAGAAGCTCGTCCCCATGATCTTCGATTTGGTCAACCGCGGCAAGATATGCGGACACTCTATGTGTAGCGTTCCCGCTGACCTCCTCTTTAATCCTCCTTCCCCCTCTCCTCCTGGCCCTGTGTGGGCCGTCCGGGGACTTTGTCTGGTCAAAAAACCTGTTAAAGTCGCCAGTAAAACTCGGACAATGAATAAGGGGTGAATAGGCAACATTCTATTGTTGGAAGGCTCCCCCTTGTATGCAAGTCCTAGAGGACGCAGGTAGCATGCGATAGTTCTAGAGGGATGTAGGGGCGGCAAAAAAGAACTACTTACATGCTTTCGCGCAAAAAAAAAGAGGACCCGCCCGTCTCGCCGTATTGATGGTCCTCATCGACTTGATGCTTCCTCTCATTTTGTCTTTAGGCATGACTCGCACCTTCACGCATCCCGTGCACTCAGGTATAGAGATGACACGCGTTGATGTAGTATCAGTTGCTCAGTGGCTGAGAAGATTGTTGCGCCGGTTTGAAGAGGTTTTGGATGGTGTAGGCGAGAGAAAGCCTCGTCTGTCCTCCCAGTTCTTTCCTCCTCGCCTCATCATGCTGGTCGGCCTTGTTGTGACCATCATAACCTCGCACGCGATGACTCACGACCTACCACATATTGTGTATTCAGCCGGTATTGGTGGAGCTGCAGAAGCGATGCGGAGTCTCAAGCATCTTCACGAAAGTCACCCTCACTTTCTCATCACCTTCCCCACCTCATATCTCTTCCACGCACCCCCATCACGGTACTCGTAAAAGCAGGTGGTCCTACAACTGCTGGTTTCCTTGGAAAAGATGGTACGTTTGGAAGGATATAAGACGAAATGGGAATGTTGGTGGTTGTGTGGCAGGGATGGGATCCGCATGTCGTGAGACGGATCGTGCTCATCAGCGCGCCTTTCATTGGCATCCGTCTTACCATCCCTTCTCCTTTTCACCACCAACTACAGCCTTCCCAGAAGACATTCCGCACTAAGCGGACACTTGCCAAGAAGCAAAACCAGAACCGACCCATCCCTTACTGGACCCGCCTTCGCACCGGCAACACGATTCGCTACAACGCCAAGAGGCGTCACTGGCGCCGCACCAAGCTTGGCCTCTAAAGGACTTCTCACACAGATCGAGCCATACGGCTGCTGTCACTGCTATTTTTTTCGTACGGCTATAACTTATCTTCTCTTCGCTATCTCATCTTCGGCACATGCACGCTGATTCTCTTATGAGCGTCAGACGCGGCGGGTGGAGAGGCGAGAGAGGGAGAAAGCGAGGAGGAGCAGGAGGGACAGGAGCAGGGATTAGACGACAGAGTGAGGAGTTGGGGTAGGGAGACAGCGTAAGAAGGAGAGGCGGGGGGTATTTCCTTTCTTGGTTCGCATGAGAATATTTGCACCTGTACCTGCTCGTGGGGTTTGAGGGTGAAGGAGAAGCGAAAGAAAGAAAGAAGAGAAAATACACTACAATACGAGCAGGAGAGCCGTGCGACTTCAGCGGCCGATTTCTGGAACAATTAAACAGCGACGCGTTCTTTCTGCTTCAAATATTTCTCTGATTTCCTTGCTTTTCCTGTACATGCTGCTTGCGACTTTGTGAATATACCAAAAAAATAAAGTCCCGACCCTCTTTCCCTCCTCGTCTCATTCTTTTCCTCCTCGCCCTCTCGACAGAATACACCACTGCTTTCCCCGTCACCCTTCATTTATCCATACACTTACCTCTCACACAGCAGCAGCAGCAGCAGTAGCAGCAGCAGCTGCAGATACGGCCACTTATCGCCTGCTAGGTATCGAATTCCTTCTACCAAATCCTCACTACAAGTCCTTCATCTCCCTCCATCTCCTCCCACTCTTCCTCCTCCCCCTCCCTCCCCCTAGCCCTCTCTCTCCTCTTTCCTCAATCCGTCAAACACCCCATCCACCGCCTTCTCGTATTCCATAAAATTCAACCTCGCTGCTCCCAACACTTGCTCTGGCAACTCTTCATCTCTTCCGCCCTCGATCAGAAACGCCATTTCTAGCACCATGGAGGGGAACTTCGTTTTTAAGTATTTGAGCCCCTTCTTGGCCAGGAACGCGAAACAATGGACGTTGATGTCCATTTCTAGGTAAAGCAATTCAGACGAGGAAGTAGAGAGAGGGGAGGAGGAGGAACCAGAGGAGGAGGTTAAAAAGGAGGAGGAGGAGGGGCAGGAGAAGGAGGAGGAGGAGCAGGAGGGGGAGATTGTGGTGGTGGTATTAATGGTTGTGGGAAAAGAAGGGTAGGAGAGAGATATAGGAGAGGAAGAAGAAAAGGAGGGGGAGGAGGACGAGGAGGAGGACGAGGAGGACGAGGAGGAGTAGCCCTGGAAGAGGCGACCACTGTTAGTGATCAAGACTGGTTTACCATTATAATTGGAGATGAAAGAAGGTAAATTCAATCCATCCAGATTTGCACAACTGGCAATAACCTTAAACCTCCCCCGCACCTCCGCATCGTACGGTGCCCTTCGAAAATAATCTTGCAAGAGCAATAGAGATGGAGGCAATGCTTCCCTACCTCTTCCCCTTTCTCCCTTTCCCTCCCCTTGCTCCTGCTCCTGCATGTGTTTCTCAAGCAAGTCCACGGTGGACGCCTTCAAAGCAAACACAAAGATCGCACTTCGGCTGGGCCCACCCTCAACGCTACTAAATATGGCCGGCTCGCCATCAGGCAATAGGGTGTTGACGATAAAGAGAGGAGGAAACCCAGGGTAGCACCTGGCTGGACGCAATAGTTCCAAGCCCATGAAACGTGCAACGTGATTGACGCAGCCTGCTGATGTTTTGACAAAGTCGAAGGAAACCAAGCTGTAAAACGAATCGAGCGACGGTTGTTTTCGCCCTGTGCGCTTGTATGCGGGTCCGCGGACATTAAAGGCCGAGGCAGGCGTGCCCTCCCAGGTGTGTCTCGGGGGTGCAGGAGAGGAGGGAAAATATTTCAAAAGCTCAGACGCAGGTGTTGATGTTTGCTGTGTGATGTTTTGGTCCTCGGCATTGCGATTGCCGTCTTGTCTATAGTCCAGGGTGGCAGTGGTAGAGGCCGTGGTCAGGTGATCCAGGGAGTGAATTGAGGCCGATGGCACAGTGGATCCCGGCACAAGTAATGTAGTCGCACTGTTTTTCATCATGATGGAGCTTATGATGCTAGCGGTGGTTGTGGTGCTGGTGCTGGTGGTAGATGACGACGACAAGGCACTGAAGTGCGGGAGAGTTGCCGGCCCAGGCCAAGCTCAAGACAATATATTGGTTATTCGCTTCTCGCCGATTGGTGTCCAGTGCGTGGAAGGGTACGCATGAGAAAGGCGGCTCCGCGAGTGCTGTCTGATGTGGGCAAAAGAAAGCTTGCTTGTAAGATAAAGCGTGTTTCATGTTGTGTGAAGCAATACTGGGAGAACCGGTCGCTTCCAGGTCATTTCCGACTGTTGCTTTATGCCGCGTCATTGCGTCATTATCTTGGAGGAGGTTGACCAATAGTCTCTATACCTTCGCACATGGTGAGGGACACTTTATTTGCCTCTTTGTTTTAAGAGAGGGCACCTTCATACTTTTTAAAAAGTGTGCCGCGCCATGCCTGGACACAGAAAGCAGCTTAGAGCTGACCATAACCCCTGATAAAATGCCTTCTAAACTCAAAAATGGAACGCAACAATTAAACCGTAAAGATGGCAAAGTCTGATACAAAGAGAATAATTCATCTTCTGTTGAAATGCCATATGCTTTGATTTTCTTTCTGATTTGTAATACAATTTATCCGCCTACACGCTATTTGTACACACCTCGCTCAAGAAAAATAGCCTTTGCGCGAGCCCTTGACCCCGGTGCCACCCACAAAGCCCTCCGCTTCTCGCTTCCGATCGTAAAATTTCTCATCTCTGTTCAAAAAACGACAAGTGAGGGGGTTGGAATTAGCATTTTCCTTTTCTGAAATGCCTTATCTAATTCATTTCCTACGTACCTGGTCTTGTCCTCCTTGGCCTCCTCTTGCCCTTCTCGCTTTTCCTCGAAGCCGAGCTTGCTCAAGTCTTCCTTTTGCATCAGATTCTATCATAATTAAAGTGTTGCAGGGAGACCGTGAATTAGTGCACCTGTCCGTCACTTTGGCGTTTGTCAGATATTCTAAAATAGTCACACCCCACACATACACAGTTCGGCCTGCACCACTCCCCTTCCTTACACACTGACTAACCTTTTCCATTCGACACTGCAAATACGCTTTTGATAAATCTTTACAGGCCGAATAATCCCGCTTGTTGCTCTCGATGCACCCCAGGAATTCGTGAGCCACGGCTCGGCACTGCGAGTTTAAAGGTAGGAGCGGTATGATGAGTCGTTTGGACTTGAATGCTGGCACAGACATACGCAAGAAAGCTGGTCACACGTGCTACGTCCTTTTTAATCTGCTATTCTGTCACTCTCGCCAGGCCCTCCAAGGCGTCGTCCTTTTTGTACCCTTCCCTCAACTCCTTCCCCTCGCCTCATATACCTGGCCTGCCCGGTCCAGCGGAAAGCTCCCCTTCTCTGGTGGCTTCGCTTGGATACTTGCGCCGCCAAATGGATTCATGCGAAATGTCGAATCAAAGCCTATAGTTGTGGTGGTGCCGGGTGTAGTTGGGAATGAGAATATGTGGCATCACAAGCAAGAGCCTCTTGCTAAGAGGACGAGGCGGGTACTCGCTGATGAAGCAAGGATATGTGCCTTGGAAGCTCATTACATGCTGCCTAAAAATACCCACGCCCCTTACATATACACCCCATCACATACCACGACACAGCCCATGCATTCTTCCACCTCTACGACAAGACGGAGAGTAGCTGCGTCCTGGCTGCAGTGTGCCAGTGCGTCCGCCACCGCGGCTTCAATTTTACGGGTACGTGGCACTTTCATTCACCTAGAAAGAACCCGTCGCTCCGTCGTCGTCCCGTCCAGGTCTTACACACTTCAGTCTAAAATGCTTGTCCTGATAGTATGGTTTCTCCTTCGAACAAGCCCCTGCTCCTCGAAAGTAAAACACTCCCTACTACCCTCTGCCCCGCCTCTGCCCACGAGCCATCATCTTCATCTTGTAATTTATCCCCTTAACACCTCCGTAGGCACCTAAAACACCAAGACGGCTCAGCAGCAGCAGCACAATCCCAACAAGATGGGACCCTCATGTCATGGCAACCAACAGATCAGGCGGCATCTGGGAAGTGGACCTGACTCGCGGGGAGAGCAATGGCAAGCGGTGCATCCTCCAACTGGCAGGGCCCGATGCTCCCAAGCTTGTGCAAGGTCTAATCACGAACGACATTGTCCATTTGACCGAAGCAAAAGCATCGTTGGCAGCGGCATTTTTGACGAATAAAGGACGGGTGATTACGGAGAGTGTCATAACCATTGCGACCGACGCCAAGGAAGCGCCGCATGGTGGCCCTGACAAATTCTTCCTAGACCTTCCTGTGGATGTTAAAGAAGGACTCCTCCGTCATTTGCGCCTGTTCAAACTTCGTGCCAAAGTGCAGATAACTGATCTGACGGCCACGGCGAGGGTGTGCGTGGTGCTGGGCTTGCCGGACGAGGTACTCGTGGATCTAGATGTGGTGAAGAAGCATTGGACAGGACGAGGAGAAGAGGTCCTGGGGCTCGGACCCGACCCTCGGATTGCCTTGCCGGGACAACATCCTTTGGGCATTCGTGCAATCGTTACACCCTCCCCTGCCTTTCCCTTTTTTTGCTCGCAGCAGCAACAGCAGGAGCACCAGCAGCAGCCACGCGAAGTTTATGAGGCACTGCGTTTTTTGCATGGGGTTGGGGAAGGGCCAGACTTGGTTGAACGGTTGCCTTCGGAATGTAACCTCGATTTAACTCATGCCATTAATTTTCACAAAGGCTGCTACCTTGGGCAAGAGCTCACGGCCCGCACGCAGTATAAGGGCGTGATTCGGAAGCGGGTGTTGCCTTTCTTCTTCCTTCCTTCCTCCTCCTCCTCCTCCTCCTCCTCCTCCTCTTCTTCTTCTTCTTCTTCTTCTTCTTCTTCTTCTTCTTCTTCTTCTTCTTCATCATCAGAAGCACTTCCAGTCGGTTCCTTTTCTGATTTCCTCCCTTTTCCATCTGCTTGTCCTTTCATGGCTTCCCCACTGATTCCCTGCAGTAGTAGCAGCAGCACCAGCAGTAAAGGTGCGAATATTGTGGATGAAATTACGGGGAAGACTGTTGGGTCTATCGTATCTTGTGCCAAAGGGAGCAATCTCGGCCTGGCACTTTTTCGACTTGAGCATATACTGGCAGGCGGACCTAAGGTGCGTTTGGTGGTGGCTGGGAAGGGGAAGGTCGGAGGGGAGGAGAGAGAGGAGAAGCAGATGGTGAGGGCGTTTTTGCCGCCGTGGTGGCCGACGGCATTGGATTTAGCAACGGGGAAGGTGCGGGTTTGAAATTCGAGGTGGAGGTGGAGGTGGAGGAGAGAGCAGAAAAAGAGGTGGAGATAAGGAGGAGGAAGAGGGAGAGGAAGAGGAAGAGGTGGCAAGGCAATGGACTGTTTGAAATGCATGCGATTCTGATGTTGAAGGACAAGTAAATAAAGACAATAGAACGATTTTGGATTTACATGGCTTATTATGATTACACCACGTTTGGGTATGTCATGTCAGATATCTTTCATTCTTCTTCATTTAATCCTTTCGGCGTTATCTTTGTTGTTGTTGTTGTTATTATTGTTATTCTCGTGTGTTGGTGTTGTTCTTGTCCAGTCGGCTGGTGCCGCTGTAGGTGCTTTATCTTCTTTTTTTGTGTGTGTGTTGCCTCGTCGGTTTCCGATGCCTTAGACCCTGCTTTGGCTCCATAGTGGCCAGGCAATGCGGCATGCAGACTCGCTTGTACTTTCAAAAATGCAGCCGACTCAGGGATTGTCTCGTGGTAATTGTCATTGCATTATCTATATTTTTCAATCCATCACATCAGGCTTGTTGGTGGGTGTTCTTCGTCTCCTCCTTGAGAGTTGATGTTATCCCTTTGCACTACCTTACATTAAATATCATGCCTTAGAATCCCCTCACACTCACAAATACAGGCGCACCCTCACCCTCTCATTTATTCACACTTACTGTGTTTTGTAAGCGGTTTTCCCGCCTCTTTCAGTTCCTCTTTCTCTTTACTTTCTCTCTCTCTATCGCTCTCTCCCTCACACACATACACACACACATATATATATATACATACACTCACTCACACACACAAACTCTCACTCACACGAATCAATCAATCTTATCTTCTCTCTCTCTCTCTAAATCTCTCTCTAAATCTCTCCTCCGTCATCCTCCTCTGTCTTCCCCCCCCCTTCTCCGTTTCTCCTCTTATTCTCTCGGCGCGCTCACTATTTCGGTGGCTGCAGCACATGAAAGCAGTGTCTTTCTTCACCTCCCTCCCCCTCGTTCCCTTTCTCCTTCTTCTTCTCCTTCTCCTCCTTCTCCTCCTTCTCCTTCTCCTCCTCCTCTTTACATCACACAACAACCCCTCCCTGTCCTCCCCTCCTCCTCCTCCTCCTCCTCCTCTTCCTCATCGCCTCTCACATAATCAGGGCCCCCTCCTTTGAATCTCTCCATCTCTCCCCGGCCATGCCTCACCCTGTGCGTACTCTCCGGATTCTTCTGCACATATGTCCTCAATCCCCTCAACGCCCGCGTCGTATAATCGTCCCCCTCCTCCTCTTCCTCCTCTATATCATCATCCTCATCCCCCCCCCTAGCCCTATGCCCCATCCCTCCAGCCCTCCCTCGCTCCTTCCCCTCTCGCGCCAAAAAACGATGCGTCTCCGGACTTCGATACCGGTACATATGCAACCGGTGCAAGGCATAACCCCACCATTCCCTCAGCAGCACCAGCAGCACCACCACAACCCTCATTGTAGGCGTCGGCACACTCCTCCACAAGAAACTCAACCCCAGCACCGTCAACCCTACCCTTATATTCCTCTGGCCGTTGAACCAAGCTTTGATCCATCCCCCTCTCTTCTCCCTGCATTCTTCCTCCGTCTCCTCCCACCATCCCAGCCCCCACGCTAGCCCCCACCCGAGCAAGCCCGAGCCCACCAAGTACGCCTGACCCCACCGATCCCCCCACATGCCCTTCAAAGCCCCTGCCAGCAACAGCAATACCTCCGCCCCCCCCCTAAACCGGTGATACACCACCACGCCCACCACACTCGTCATCAGCGTCGCCAACCCTGAGAAAGGCTGCAACTTCTTCACTGTCCTTATCATCTGATTCAACACCACGCCCGCCAGCAATAACCCAGAGAAAAGCCCTAGAATGGCCGACAAAAAGACATGGAAAATCGTGGATCTCGACAAAGGTTCAGCAAACCACAAAAAGAGCAACCCAACCAGGAAATTGAACACATACAGAGGCAACAGTCCCTGGAGCGCCGTTTGCACCCGGGGGGGGAACCAGTCAGGAACCGTCACCCACGCGACACTCGTGCTTGCCTGGGCGTCAAAGGTCTTGCTCGCTAAGGGCTCATCGACCAAGAGTTGGAAATCCCTCAGCGATTGAGCCCGGAGGCGACAGCGCTTCTTCGTCAAATCACACTCACAAAACGGGCTCACGCCTCCAGCAGCCGTTTGTCCGGCGATGGAGCTTTCGTGCTCACATGGACGAATTTCGCAGAAGCCCTCGGCGGTCAGGGGGGCACGAAAAATGAGGCCATCCACTTGCGTGAGGGGACATGCAGCGTCGGGGATATAAAGAAGATCATAGCGGGCATTGATCAAAAAATCAAGCATGGGAATGCTGTGCAGCGCACGGACGAGGTATTCTGAGAGAATATCACAAAGCTGCACCACGAAGTGAGGACGCTGGTGGAGGATGAGAGAGGCGACATCCGCTCTGGTCACAGGGTAAACTTCCACGGCAAGCTCAACCCACATGAGGTGAAACGGGAGTGCGACACGGGGCACTTCCTGAGAGAGCCACCATGCTGTTTTAGCCGACGCATTCTTACCTAGATTACCCAGCTGTTGGCCCAAGGACCATGACACATCTAACAAGGTACAGGCATCCAGACCCGTGTCCGAACCGCTGCTGCTGCTGTCACCCGTGCCCGTGTCTGCACCAGACACGATTGGATTGCGTCGCTTCTTGCAACGTTCTGCCATGTCGTCACCTGGGCGCAAGACTTCCCCGCCATAATGCACTAGTTTTCGGATGTGTGGTGCAGTGATATGGCTGACGCTAGACCAGATCCTGCCCATCCACCCGGGCAATGCCGCAGGCATTTTGCGGTGGACGTTGGCCATGACATCTCCCACATTGGGGGTGTGCGGGCGAGCTTCCACGTCGACTTTCTTTGGGCCTCGTTCAGGGGGCGCTTGTAGATCGGTGTCAAGGCATTCTTCTGCGAAAGGGGAGGCGGAAGTGGTTGTAACCGCAAGGAGGGCGAGGGCAAGGAGGAGGCAGGGGAGGAGGCGTGCCCTCATGGTGGTGAATATACGTGGTAATGAGGAGAGGCTACAAGAACACGAGGAGGGCGAAGAAGTGGGCGCCTTGCAAACTGTGGGATTGATAGAGGGATAAATCAGGGAGGCTGTCAGAATGGGATGAGGGCAGCTCTTTTTTTGCGTGTGTGAGTGTGCGAAGAGTGTGAACATGTTCACACTCGTATTCATAGAAGAACCAGACGCCTGGCGAAAGACGAAGCTTCTTTTCCGTTACAAAAAATAGACTGTGCATCTTCAGGCACCTCGTGCACAGGCAAAGCACTGCACGCGCGCATCAAATCCCATGACTAGGTTGAGTTTTTCATTTCAGTGGTTATGGTCCCCATGGTGGCATGTGCTCCCTATGTTCTGTCGTATGTGTCGAATTTTCGTGTTTCTCTTCTGCCCCGATCCGCTAAAATGATGCTCCTCCCCCACTCACACAGACCACAGACCACGGCGACACACCACCCACCGACTCGGCTGCCGGCGATGAAAGTCTTTAACAGCATTGCCAGCCGCTTTGGCCGGGAAAACCTGGAAGCCAACTCCTCAGTCGCCCCAAAGGTACGTGTGTTAAGTTGGTCCGTATGTGAGACTACTATATATATACTTATACTCGTTTCCCCTTCACTTAGAGCCCTGTTGTGGTGACGGGTGCCACGGGATACATTGCAAGCCATATCGTCCGAGTGCTGCTTGAGCAAGGCTTCACAGTGCGGGCGACGGTCCGCGACCCCTCAAATACCGGGCGTCTCAAGGTAAGAGAAAAGAAAAAATATCACACACAAAAATGTGGGAAACGGTTTGGACAAGAGGAATGTCCAGGAATGTATACACACATTGCTATACTCTTGCACCGAAATATAAGAGAAAGGGGGCCTCTCCACAAGCCGTTGTACAGGATTATCTGATGTCTTGCAGCATGTGTGCAAATAAACTGCAATCAACCCGCTCGCCTCACACAACACGATCATCCCCCAATGACAATAGTTCCTAGCCGACCTTCCTGGGGCCACTGATCGCCTTACCTTTCACAAGGCCGACTTGCTCGCCAAAGGCTCATTCGATGAGGTAATCGCTGGGGCAATGTCCGTCATTCACACCGCCTCCCCCGTCCCCTTGGATGTGCCCGATGATCCTTACACTGCCATTGTGGCTCCTGCGGTGGAAGGGACCAAGAATGTGTTCGATTCGATTAGCAAGGCAGGAACGGTGAAGAGGGTGGTGCTAACTTCTTCCATTCGGGCGGTGTTTGGCTTCGGGAATGAGAAGCCCGCGGGATACGTGTACACGGAAGAGGATTGGAATACCACTTCTACCTTGGAAAACAACCAGGGCTACAGTTTGTCGAAGACCCTGGCGGAGAAGACGGCGTGGGAGTACGCGGAAAAGGCAGGAGGGAAGTGGGATTTGGTGACGATTCAACCGGGGGTGGTGTACGGTCCGTCGTTGTCGGGAAGGGAGGATGGGATGAGCATGACGTTATTCAAGAATCTGGTGACGGGGCATCAGACGGGAATGGTGGACTTGGCCTGGGGTATGGTCGATGTTCGAGATGTGGCTTCGGTCCATGTGGCCGCTTTGATGAATCCGAAGGCGCAAGGGAGGTACATCTGCACAAGCGCTACCTTGTCCTTTCAGGAGATTCTCGACACAGTCCGGGGGAGGATTGCGCGAAAATTGCCCAGGTTTGCAGTGCCGAAGGCTCTGCTGTGGGTGGGTTATTATGCAGGAATGGCGGGGAAGTCATTGGCGTGGGAAGATATTGCATATAATGTGGGAAATCGGGTTGTGTTTAGCAATGAGAAGGCGCGGAAGGACTTGTTGCTTGAAGGATTTATTGCCCCGGAGAAGACGTTCGGAGATATGTATGAGAGCTTTTTGAAAGCGGGGATTGTGCCTGAGGGAAACTAAAGGGAGGGAGAGGGGGGGGGAATGGGATGGAAAAGTGTTGGAAAAGCGGAGGAAGGAAGGGAGGGCAGCAAGGTAAATTGCAAAAAGAGCGAGGGGATGTAGATGAATCAAAGGAGACGAGACGCACTTATTCGACAGAAGTTCAGGATCGCAACTCCAGCGGCAGGGACGACAACGAAGTATTACACTGGGAAAAAGGAGGAAGGATGGATGTACGGAGGTATGTGTGTGCGCAGGAACAAGGAGAAGATAGCTTAAAGGCATAAGAGCGGGGAGACTCTTCCACTAAATTGCATATGGGTTGTAGTGCATGATGTTTGTTGGTTTGTGGACGTGTCATGCTGGATGCTGAGGACAGAGAGAGGAAACCTGCAAAATGCTAATAAGAAACCTGATCCTCAAAAAAAGAAAGAAATGATGTGGAAGGCCCAAAACAAATGAGAACTGACTTGCGGGTAAGAGAACTACAGACTTTCTTATTTCCATGGTGGTGGAAAATGGCTCAACATGAATAATTAATCTTCTCTCACGATGCTGCTGTTGGGGACAAACGGTAATAAACAACACGCCACATTCTTGATTTCCTCTTCCCCAGTTTGTAATCCTCTCGATCCAGTCGCCTTTTTACCGATCCGTTTCTTCGACGTTTTATTTTCTTGCTCGTAATAGTTTCATCTGTCCTGTCACAGTGACATATGTGCATGTCCATTTCTCACATCCTCCCGTGGCATGTACATTTTACCTCCCTCGAATGAGAAGGATAAGGGCTGAAATAAGCTGGAATTCTTCTGTATAACTCTCTCAATGTATAGGGCTGAAATGAGTGATGCGACTATACTCCTCTTTCTCTATTTGTTTTTGTTTGTGGAAATGTTGTCGAAACGAAGATGACAAAGGCCCAGACCTTGACCACCATTGATCTCATATTCTCCGCAATTCCTTGTTTTTCTCCTGATCAGCATTGTACAGACCATATTCCCTCTTTCCATCATTTCACCCCTCAAGCATCCTCTACCGCATAAATTCCGTTCTGGCCCTTGCGAAAGCTCCGGCAAGACCACCCATGCCCCGGAGATTGTGTTGTCACCCCTCCTTTCATATATTCATGATTCCCAGCAGCAGCAACAGCAGCAGCAGCAGCAGTGGGCGTCGATTGCCTCGGTGTGTCCGGACGGTTATTGGCTGCCTCGTCCGCCGCCTCCTGAGTCTCTTCACTGTCGTTTGGCAAACTTAGCTCCTTGTTTTTCCTCCTATACATGATGCTTTTGCCGGTGCTGTTATGTTTCTTCTCCAGCTCCGGATTGTTTCTTCCCCCTGCTTTACCAAGAGCGGCTGCGGCAGCAACAGGGGCAGCGGCAGGAGCGATAGGAGCAACAGCACCAGCACCACCATCAGCAGCAACAGCGGCAGCAGCTGCTGCAGGCTCGTCACAAAAGCTCCGTGTCAAACTCTTCGACGACGCCAGGGCCATCTGCGCCACATTCCTCGCGGTCGCCTTCTGGTTCAACAGCGCTAAGCGCATCGTCGCCCTGCCCTCCGTTTCCATTTCCAACCCCAACCGCTGCAACAACGCCCTAACCTCCCCACATTCCTCCGCCGTGGACGGTTGTCGTTCCCTCCCGGGCATCAAAGGTGCCGCCCCTGAGAATGCGCACAAATTATGGTTCTTACAAGCCCGCTGCCCATGGACAATCCCAAACCTCGACGTCCGTAGGTGTAAGGCAAACTTGACACCCATTGCCTGCAGAATTAAATTATGGTGCTTACGAGAATGATCGAGGTTCCCGCCCGTCAACACTGTCAAATAACCCGCATCTCGCAAACATGCCAATGTCGGCGCCCAGCAATCAAAGAAGAAATCCAAGCCCGGATTCGCAAGCAATACCACATCCGGAGCCTCGTGCAAATACCCCTGACCATCAAATTCGTGCTTGGAGGCCCTCGCCAAAAAATCATGGTACAACCCCCTCCATCGTTGCACCCGCAAGCGCCGTCCATGCCCTAGGCGCCGCGTTTCCCCCACCAACAATCCCGGAGGGGGGGCTTGCGGGTCAGACACGAAACGTTTACAGGGCCCCACCAATCCCACCCACCCGATTTGTACCACTTGCAACTCCTCCAAATGAGGCAATTTATCGAAAAGGACGCCAAAATCCGAAAACCCCTCCAGTTCCGATGAGGCGCCTGCGAGATGAATACACAACCTCGTCTTCTTCTTCAGCACTGCCTCGGGTGAGACACGCGCGTGAATCGCCAGCTCCAATGCATGCAACACCGTGTAAGGCAATGATTTCTCCATCATCTCCAGAGTCTCTTTCCGGTACCAATGCGCGGGCTGCTCTTCCTTCGACCAACCCACCAAGACCCCCGCTCCCTCCTTTGTCAACTGCTCCGAGGATGGGCCAACCCCAAAATCGGTTAAACCTATATCTCGTGTTAAAGATTGGACTTTTCGGAAGGCCTCCTCATTGTGTGGTTGGAGGCACAGGGCTTGCATGGCTACTTCTTGGGCACGTTCAAGCTTGCCCATCGCTTCATAGGCCCTCGCGCGGCGGAGGTAGGCAGGAGCATAGTGCCGGTCGAGGAGCGACGCATCATCGGCAACATGGCGTAAGGTCCTCACGAAATTGCGCTCGGCAGGGAATTCGGTGCGCTTTTGGAGGAGGGTGGAGGTAGGGACGAAAACATGAGCGAGATTGCGTAACAGAAAAGATGAGTGAGATTTAGGTTATAGGTCATATACACGGGCAAAGCAAAGTCAGGGGTCTAGAAGAGTACTTGCACGCGGAGGAGGCAGGGAAATGCACAGCTTGGACATGTCCCCTCCCAATTCACACCCATACTTTGAACTCCGACCAGCCCTTTTGAGGGCCGTCCATGACAACAGATGCATATTGAAGGCCGGAGGCGCCTTACACACACGTACCTGGTGCTGCTGATCCGTGGCCTCGTACTGTCCCATGCCCTCGTTCTGTCCCATGGAATTTTTTTGGACGGCTTGTTCTTGGTCGAGAATGGCCGAGCCCGTCTTGTGGAGGCTGGGGTTGAGCTGGCTGTGTTCTAGGACATACATGCCGGAAGAAGCTGGGCTTTCGGGTGCAGATTCCTGTTGCGTGCCTGTGTGGTAAGCCCGGAGGAGGAATGCGTGGGTGTGAGTTGTGGGCAATGTATCGAGTCTCGATAGCTTGAGATGCAAGCCACATTCCAAGCCGATCCCGGGGAAGTCGCTAAATACCACTTATTTTGCAAAGAAGAAAATGCGGGGAAGGTGTCAAGACACGAGGAACAGGGGTGAAAATAAACCCGCTGAAGTTGAGACCGATGTTTCGGCGTCGTTAAATATTTGCATGCGGTTGCCTTGCTCGTTCGCCGCTCATCTTTAACCGACTTATGAAGACTTCCTGAGCCCCACACCAGAATTTTCCATGTGGCTAGATCAGAGGAGGACAAGACTGCCTTCATATTGTATTTTTTAATGGACGGGTGCCGGGTGCATTTGGTATTTGATGTTTGCAAGGAGGCACGAAAAGACGTCTCATAACTTCAATTTGTGTGTCGCCATCTCATCAGAAGGTCCGTGGACGGAGAAACGGCAGAGGGACTGATGATGAGGAGCTGAACAAGTTGTCCCAGAACCTGTCAGCTCAAGATAAGGTTGGCACAAAATCGCGGTCAGACTGAATAATTAGATGGTGGTCAGTTTACGACGGATTGCAACAGCAGGAGTCAGGACTTAGCAGGCTAGTGCTCAATCCCCAATAAGCAGTATTGATCCACTATTAATGATGAATCAATTTTCGACGTCCTGCAAAACTCAATAACGTTCAATTCAACAGGCAAGTGCTGGTGCATGATCGCAGGCAAGGTCTGCCCGAGCGCCGCCTTTTCGGTTCTCGTCCTGGTCCTCGTTGGGCAGGCTGCGAACGCGAATTCTCCCTGCAAATACCTGCATCGACCTCCCCAAGCCGGTTTCCTAAGAACGAGAAGGCCGCCATTTTCCCGTTCCTGTTATTCAAGTACAAGACCAAGGTCAATCATGGCTTCTCCCTCGTCCACCTATTCTTTTACCTCCTCTGCGTTCTTCACTTGGGTTGCCGACTACGAGATCAACCTGCAATCCTCCAATCTTCAATCCTCCTCCGCGTCCATCGCCCCGCCGACTTTCAACAGCAACGGTAACGATGAAACTACCGTGACTTCTCCGACAATTCTTTTACCCCCCAATGTCACCGCCGCGGCCACAGACTTGCATCCTCTTTCCGAACCAACATTGTCTTCTCCTCCCCCCAACAAACCTTTGGCCAAGCTATGGACGATCCGGCGCCGTTTGGACAGCAACAGCAGCATCAAGCATACCTTGGCGGGTATAGCGGGCATTGCAATACCAACAACATCAGACGCACAACCAAGACCGTTTCTCCTTGCAGATTCGGTGCTGGAACAGGACAAGAACGTGTGCAAGCTGCTGCTGCGCGGCCTCGGTGGCGACAACTCTGAAGCGCCTGTGTCAGACGAAAAGGAAGTGGAGCACGTGTCCTGGGTTGACAATCACGGGCATGACCTTCTCTCACTCACAAGCAAGGGTTTGCCCCGGCCCTTGGTACATCGATTGAATATTCTGCATAAAGGCGCAGGAATTCTGGTGCGTGATGAACAAAAGCGAGTCTTTGTCCACCAGCGGGCGGCGCACAAGCGGCTTTTTCCTTCCATGTACGACATGTTTGTAGGTGGTGTGAGTTTATTCGGAGAGGATACGAGGGAGACGGCCGGCAGGGAGCTGAAAGAAGAGTTGGGGTTTTGGCGGGAGGGAGGAGAGGGGAACGAGGAAGCATTTCGATTCTTGTTTCATGTGCTGATTGAGACGAGTTATAATCGTTGCTTTGTGGATGTATACGAGTATGTGGTTCACACCGGGGAGGAGGGAGGGAAAGTTAGGTTGGATTCGGAAGAGGTGCAGTGGGGAGAATGGGCGACGATGGAAGAGGTAAAAAGGAGAGTGGCTTTGGATGGGCAGGAGGGACAGTGGACGTTTGTCCCCGATGGGTTGTTAGTGTGGAGGGCGCTGGTTCAGGCGCAAGGTGGGGAGGAGGGGGTAGTATGAGCTTTAAACAAGCTTATGAAATCAAAAGAAGGGGAAAGCAGTAGTGTCGTTCACAAAGAAAAGAGAGGTTTTTCGAAGGTTGTTGTATTTGGTGGTTTGTTCGTCTGTTTTGTTTCAACCCGTCATACCCTTCTCGTTTGTGCCTCCTGGCATTCGTTGACATAACAAATAAAACAAATAAAAATGCATTATCAATATGGTTGACATCCACACGTTCAGTTCACAAATCATGCATGGTAGGTTTGTATATTTATAGTAGTTACTCCTTCCTTCCATCCATCCATTCATCCATTTAACCCGATACGCACGCACTCATGCACATTTGCTGGCTTCGCTTGCACCACAAGTAAAAACACAGACATGCACGTAAATGCACGCACGCATCAGTCTTACATTCACAAACCTCTTTTCACACGCCTTCCCTCAAAATGAAATATCAAACGACATCCCTATCTCTCCGGCACCCGTCGGTCCGGTCATCTCCCCCACAGGCTGAGATGAAAAGATAGACGCAAACTCCTTTTCCGAATCCACCGACGTCAAGTCAAAGAACGTATCCATGAAATCCCTCACCTCTTCCTTCACCTCTTCTTCCCTTTCCCTTTCTTCCTCCGTCCGTCCCTCCTCAATATCTGTGGTCCCTGCCAAAGATCCCACGTTTTTCATCTCCTTCCTCTCTGCCTCCGTCACCACCGCCGTCACTTTCTTGGTAAACCTCCCCCTCACCCTAACCATAGTGTCCAAATCCCTTCTCCCCATATACACCCCCTTGTTCTTCCTCTTCTTCATGTCCCAGTTTCTCTTTGTCCTCTTATCCAGATATCGGGCTATGCGTCCTCTGCGAGATCTAGGGCTGTAGACACCCACATACCGCTGATGCAGCTGATGTGTGTGGCCTTCGCCTTCGTCTTTACTGGTAGCAACAGAGAGCTTTGGTGGAAAAGAAGAAGCCGTGCTCATACGGTTAGCTGCTGCTGCTACTGCTGAGGATGAGAGTGCTGCGGGGGTTGGAATGGTGGCGATTGCCGCGGTGGTGGTGGTGGAGGAGGAGGGGGCGGAGCTAGAGGCGGAGGAGGGGCAGGAGGAAGTGGTGATTTTGGTGGAGGAGGGAGGGCGTGCATTCCAGGGTTGAGCGGCTACGGCTGCTTCAATCAGTTTGGCCATATAATGTTGATGGGTGCGCGTGCCGGGCACTAAACCCACGGACGATGCTGCGGCGGAAGCAGCAGCAGCAATTGTAATAGCAGTAGGAATAGTAAGAGTATTAAGAGTAGGAACAGGAGTGGAAGAGGTATTAATACTGCTGCTGTTGCTGCTGCTGCTGTTTCTGGTGTGGCTGTTGTTGCTGCTGTGGCTGTTGTTATTAATTTTGGTATAGTTGTTGTTGTTGTTGTTGCTGCTGCTGCTGCTGCTGCAGTTGCTGCTCCCGACGGAGGCATTAGTAGTGAGTAAGGTCAAGTAATATTGTTGCAGGGCTTCCTGAGACAATGGAGCAGAGGTGTCGCTGCTGCTGCTGCTGCCGCTGCCGCTGCTGCTTGTTGCCGGACCACTAGTAGAAGTAGAACCCTGCTGTCGAGACTGTCCTGCCAACAGCGGGTTGGTGGGGTAGGCTTGAATGGGGGCCAAGGACAGGCCGGAGGTTCCAGCGGTCCACATGATTTGTTGAGGGGGGGCAGTGGAAAGAAGTTGTTGTCCCCATGCAGCCATCATGGGCGGGTAGACAGTGGCCCCGGTTGTTCCGGTGGGGAGGAGAGTCATTTGCGGCTGATGCTGCGGTTGAAGCTGATGAAGAACCTTAGCGAAATGCTGCTGCTGCAGCAGTGATGGCGGCGGCAAGAGCGAAGAGGACGAGGAAGAGGAGGCAGCACTCTGCTGCTGCTGTTGCATGAGCTGCTGCTGTAACAGCTGCAGCTGATGCTGCTGCTGCTGCCGTATCTGCTGCTGCGAAGACATGCTTGTAGTTTGTGGTGGCATTTGCATCAGGGGGGCCACAGAAGTGGCAGTCGAGGAGTCTGCCGAAGGACAGGGGGGATGCAAAGGTAGGGAATCGTCAAGAACTTCATTTTGGGGAGTCTCGGGCATTTCACTACTGGTCGTCATCGGGTTAGGCGGAGGAGGACTTGCCGTCCTCGTCGTCCCAAGAACGGCCTCTTCTACATTCACCTTAGAAAAATCAAAATCACACAAGTCCAGGTCCTCCAACAATAAGTCCATGCTCGGGGTCTCCTGCATGATTCCCTCATTCGCCAACGCCACTAGCGCTGTCACATCCCCAGCATCATGCTTTGCCCACGCCTCGTTCAAAATCGCGTCGTCCTCTGCGTGCTCCTGATGAGAGATCATGCCTTTAAGCACATAACCCTGATACGTGTCTAGCAAGCCGCGCTGTTCTAAGTCATCCACCTGCCGCATGCGTCGTGCCATATCCTCGTCCCCATGACGGTGCTGCGGGCTGTTGCACTCCGGGAATGTGACAGATCTGGCACAGGGCGACGATGGTACGCTGGGCTCCATCTTAGAAGTAGTCTCGGTCATCGTCATCGTGTCGCGGGAGCAAGCTGCAGCAGGAGTGGCCCCTGATGAAAACAGAGGCGAGCCTAAGGGTGCCCACCACGGCAACTCGTTTGTGTTTGTGCTCATGTTTTGATGGACGTGAGCGTGTGAGTCTTCGAGATGGCAGCAGTCTTTCGTAGAAACACTAGTGTTGAGCGTTGCAGCGTCTTGACTTCTACTGGGCGGTTGACGGTGCAAGCTCCTCTTGGCAAAGACACACGGACACACAGACCTAAAAGCTCACACACTAGGTGTGGCAGCGGGTGTCCTGTGTACGTGTTGGAAGAGAGGGGAGCATTGGTATATGTGTGGAGGAATCTATGTGTATAGATAGCCTCTGGGGTGTAGCTCCTTCCTCTGTAAACGGCTCTCGGTTGCGTGGGTGGAGGGAGCAGGGAGCTTTGTGTACACGCACGACTGGCCCATCATGTTTTTTGTGGGAAGGACAAGCTTTGGAGTGCAGCATGTGTGTGTGAGAGAGAAGCAGGTGCAAGCAGAGGGAGGACAAACAAACAACGAAGAGTGCATTGCAAGCAAGAGCAGTTATATCCACATCGCTTTTGTTCTCTTGGCGTGTCGGTTCGCAGACAAAAGAGTACAACGGCTGTCGCGAGCGTTACCCAGTTTTCAAAGTTGATGATTTGAGTGCCCATTATGATGATGGAAAGTTGATTGCATTAGCATACGGGCCATGGTCACTACTTGCGATTTCTCTTATTGACTGCAATGTCCTCTACCCTCAAGCTCAGCCATATCATCTTTCTCACTCTTTCCTGCCCTCCAATTTCCCCTCGCTTCTTCCCTATGCATTCAGCAACCTTACACGATTCAGATGATGGTCTCTCACACCGCCGTCAATGCGGCCTTGCTGATTGTCGCCTCGCTGGTTGCCGTCGTGTCTGCCGTCGAAGGTACGTTTGGTAGAGGTGAATGGCATGTATCGCTAGGAGAGCGGGTTGCGTTGATTGGATGTTGTTTGTGGGGTGTGGCACGCACAGGTTTTTAAACGGGAGGAAAGACTAGGAGTGTTGATGAATTATGGGCTTCGAGTATACTTGATGTGGAGAGCTCTGTGCAGCAGTCCGAGGCAAGAGTGATGGGATCATATGAATTGTCTGCAAAATCCTCTGCAGCGTGTATCTCCAGATCTCTGCATCGCAAAGGTGTCTGGGGCCCGCTTCATGAGCCTTCAGGTCCTTCTCCACCACCTTGGTACAGCGCTACTGTGCGACTGGACGTGCTCAAGCGTGCGAGACCCGCCTAGTTGTGATGGTCCATTGTTGGGCAGCAATGAAAATCATGATGAGCACCTCATTTATTTGCGAAAGCTGTAACCGGTGGGATGTGTGTGCGGTTGAGCCATGCGGCATTCACAAGCACGTGAAGTGGTCAGCCTACGTATCCGCGCTCCCCGCCTTCTCTTTTCAACCAGTACAGCAAATGAAAGCGTTTTTTTCTCGCGCTTTCTCGGCAATTATTTTATGCGCAATTCTCATCTCTGCCCTCTCCCCTCCCATCCTCTCCAACATAGATGACATAATGACTTTCGGCAGCGTCGTCAAGTTCCAACACAGCTCGAGCAAGCACTTTCTGCACAGCCACCAAATCAATTGGGGCTCCGGTAGCGGCCAACAATCTGTGACGGCCCATAGGTGGGAAGACGAGCAAGGCGGGATGTGGGTGATCAAGGAAAGCAACTCGGGAAGCTTCCAAGAAGGAGGCACCCCCGTGGCATGCGGAGCTGTGGTCCGCCTGGGTCACTTACAGACGGCCCGAAACTTGCACTCGCATTTTTTCTCCTCCCCGCTGAGCAATCAGCAGGAAGTGAGCTGTTTTGGAGAGGACGGGGATGGTGATACCGGGGATGACTGGGAGGTCGTATGTGTGTCGGCAGGAGAGAAGTTATGGAGGCGAGACCATGAGATTCGGTTGAAGCATAAGGATACTGGTAGGTTCTTGCAGACGGAGGCGAAGCATCGTTTCTCACAGAAGAATTGTCCGAATTGTCCGATTATTGGGCAGCAGGAGGTGTTTTGCCATCAGACGAGTGGGGTAGAGACGGCTTGGAAGGCGACGCTGGGTGTGTTCATTCACCCGAAGACTGACGAAGAGGGGGATCGTGACGAGCTGTGAGGAGGGAAAGGGATGGAAGGAAGGTGATAGAACGAGAAATCGAATGGTTAGAGTGACAGACGGAGAGTGAGAAGAAGGCATGCAAGCACAAATTTTTATTCTTTCGAGGGGTTTCTTGGCTTGTTTTCGCTGGCGACAAGTGAAAATTGAAAAGAATATAATATCAGGTTTACATAGGAAAAAGATGGAAGGCAAAAGCGAAAATAGAGATTGACATAAAGTGCGGTCGATCTCTCTTCAGGAGGTTGTAAATGTTTTTGCTTTATTCTTTGCTTGCTTTTATTTTGATGTGGAAAGTGAATGGTCTTTTTCTGGCTACCTGCGCCACAAGCATCGCCTCTTCTTTTTCTCCCTCCTCCTTTTTGTGTTTGTGTATCTGTCCGACGCCCACTTCCTTCTCTACCTTTGTGGTTGGTTTCTGAATGCTATTTTCAATCATTTGGATCCCCCTCACTCGGGTACTTCCTTTCTTTTCTCCAAGCGTTGTATGTCTTTTGTAAATCTTGCACTCCCATGCATTTGCTTTTGGTCGACGAACCACCAGCGAAATCAATGGAGGAAAAGGGGGAAAAGTGCTTTCCCTTCTCCCTCCCACCCTTTTATGACTAGGATATCACTGGAGGACTTGACGAGCGAGCCAGTAATGTCTGAGTTAAGGAGCGAGCATTGATTGGCAGGCAAGACAGGATAAAGAATGCAACAGACGAGACGAGACGAGGCCCACTGACTGACACAGAATGCTTTTATTTGTTAAAAATATCGTACACGTGCTTGCTAATTTGCACTTCTTCAGTCGCCCCTCGCTAAATCCCTGCCTCCCTCCCACTTTTCCTACGCCTCCACCTCATCCGGCAGCTCAATCTCCTCACTGCCCTCAACCAGGTCGCTCCCTTGGCTCCCGCCGCTACTGTTGCTTTTGCTCTTGACTGGCAAGGGCGATTGTGCCCTTGGCTTTAACATCTTAGCCGCCTCTTTTCTATCTGAAGCCTCAAAACACAACCAGTGCACTAATACCCCGTCCCCCGCCGCTGCCGCTGCTTCCGCTGATACAGGTACACATTCCCCCTTCACAACCACCACAGGAATCGCATTCCGGTACATCCACTGCGACGACCCACTCTCCCAAAACTGGTCAAATGGCTCCCCACATAACATACACCCACCCCCACTATCATCCATCGGCACGCAATGCTCCGAGTCTTCCCCTGCTCCTCCTCCAGCACCATCCACCCTCGCTCCCTCGCTCCCTGTCCCACCACCCTTTCCTCCTTGGAAGTGCCCAATTTTCCCGGCCAACGCCACGGTCCTTTGCGCCGGTTTTGGCTCTTTTGTCCATTCAGATACAAGACCAAACCACGGGCGAGACCGCAGAAAGACTTCCGTGCTTGTTGTACCTTTTCCTGCTGCAGCGGTGGCGAGAGAACTGGTTTGCTGCAATCGGTTTTGGTGCGCTTGGAGGGCGTGAGGGGTGGGGAAGCGGAGGCCGTCTTCTTTGCATTGTTCTCCGGTGTAGAGTTTCGAAAGGGTGTATTGAGCGGCTTGTTGCTGATGGGATAGCTGCTGGCCTTGCCGCAGCTGTTGTTGCTGCTGCTGGGAATGAGGGACAGAGGGTGGCTGCTGCTGTTGTTGCTGTTGGGATTGTTGCGGTGGTCGCTGTTGTTGCTGCTGCTGTTGCTGCTGCTGCATCAGCGCCCAGGCCAGCTGCTGCGCCAAGGCCTGCGACGTATGTTGTTGAGGAGGAGGGGGAGGAGGAGGAGGGGGAGGAGGAGCGACTGGTCGAGGCGGGGGGCGAGGAGCAAGTATGGCGGGAATCGCGAGGGGAGGGAGGCCTTGCTGCTGCATCAGAATGTTGACCATCGATAACATTTGAAAAGCCGTCTCTCGCGCAGCATTCACTAAACCAGGCTTCTCTGGATTGGGGCCCGCTCCTACAATTACTTTCTGTAGCCGCTGGGCGACTTCCCCTCCCTTTCCCCACATTTCCCTTCCCGTCGGCGGCAATGCGAAAGGACCGACGGCATCAAAAGCTTCCACTGCTGCCTGAGCCCGGGTGTACATTCGAGAGGCTACCGAAGCTTCGGCTACTTTTTTGAGTTGCTCCGCTGCTTGAGGGTTGCGGCGGGCGAGTTCCTCGATGGTCATCTTGGCTTCTCCCATCTCACGTACCATCCCGTCAAGCATTTCCCTCATTTCTTTATCGACCGCGAGGATAAACTCTAAGGAGCGAGTACTGCTGCTGGCGGCAGGTGCTGCTGTCGATGGCGCTGGTGCTGGTGTTGTTGATTGTGTTGGTACCGGTGCTTGAGGGGGGCCTTGGTAATGGATGTGGCTCGAAGGCGGGTGGGATGGTGGTGGTAGTGGTTGGGGGCTATGAATGGAGGTGCCAGTGGAGGATACATTGATTTGGCCGGTGGAGGAGGAGGATGGTGGTAGTGGTTGACGACGGGGGTCCTTGTGGAGGGGAGGAGGGGTCGTTTCAGAGGAGGAGGTAGAAGATGGGAGGTGGGAGTGAGGGGAACAGGAAGAAGAGTGGGAGGTGGAGAAAGGGAGGCGCGAGTCGCGAGGGTAGTTAGGTGGTGGTGCTGGTGCTGGTGCTGGTGCAGGAGGAACTTTTCTGGTTGCAGAATGGAAGTGAAGAGAAAAGAATGGGAAAAGTGGGGATGGAAAGGAGGAGGGAATGAGTTAATGGTGCTAAAATGATACGTGAAACGAACCCCGAGAAAGGGAGAGGGCGCGTCAGCCCATACATGTGTCACTGACACAACAAACAGAAAACGAAAAGTTGATAAACCAAGCAACAAGCCAAATTCCTGTATTGAAGGACACACACACCTCTTTTCTCCCACGCCGCTGCCGTAGCCGCCGCCATTACTGCTGCTCCCGATCCCTCCTACAGCATGCCCCATCCCTGTTCCTGCTCCTCCTCCTCCATCAGCGCCTGCAGAAGCGGCCTTCTCAATCCTTTCCACATGCACATCAATCGGGTCCAAAACAGACCGATGAAAAATACTTCGTTGCCGCCACAATCGTAATAGCTTGGCTATGCACTGCCTGTCTCGCACCGAGCCCTCTTCGTAAGTACGACAGCACATGGCCACTGCGTAGCGGGCGAAGAGGGATATGTACTGCCCGCGGACGTTCTGCAGGATTGAGTCCATGAGATAGCAGAGGGGGAGGCGATAGGCCGGGGGTGTTTTGGACTGTGCATTTGTTTGTAGTAGGGGGTGGGGAGGGCCACAAAGGCAAGAGGACGGTGATTAGGTGAAAGGAGGGAGAAGAGGTAAAGAAAGGGATAGAAAATTCTTGCGATATGATTGCACAAATCTATAGGGCGCATTCAGTTGTCGATATGCATGCGTTTATTTAATGGACCGCAACGGTGCGATGTTTTTCTGCGTAGTCGAGAGGCAGGAAAGCGGCGTATGTCGATTCTAGAAAGGAAGGCAAATAAAACACAGAAAATAGGCATCTCTCTCGGTTTTGTTGTTTGAACAGTTGCTTTGCAAACTGACTATGTACTAGTTCGATTAAAATCATGCTCCTCGGTAGAGCAATGATAGCGGCAGGACGGGTGGAAGGGCTGGGCGGAAAGCCAACGAGGTAACTTTGCTTGTTCTCCATACAGACGCGCATCCGTCCGATGTGCCGAAATATCCAGTACACCTTCGTATCCTTCCTTTCAAGTTGTATCATACTATGTACAAAGGGTGGGGAAGGAGAGAGGGAAGACGGAGGTTCCATGTCCCCTCTTTCGAGCAACCACCCCATCGCCTCCCACACCCTCACAACCCGACCCTCCACCCACTTACACTGAGGACGCGGCTCTGCACGAGTTCTACCATATCATTGCCTAGCTCCTGGTGGGTCATTGCGATGTTGGTCAGTCGCATAATTGTGTCCTTGTCGGGGTGCGCGGCCAGCTTCCACATATCCTCCTGGAAACGCTGCAAGGGCGTGGTCGCTTCTGGCATGCCCCCCATCCTCCTTGAGCGCGCAAACGCAGCCTACAACAGGCCACTGAATATATCCGTGGTATCGGGAACGCCGGCGGGGCGTGTGGAGCCGGCGGGGCGTGTGGAGCGGCGGAGGGCCCCTCAAGGGCTGTGGGCGTCGGTCCTCTAGTCCCCCCTCCCTGTAATGAAATGATGGTCATGATGGTTGGTGGAAGGTTGGAGAGACGTGAGAGATGTAGGCGGGAGGCAAGGACACTACAGGTATGCTCAGGCTGAGTTAGATTTGAATGTCTGTGTTTTTGTGGTGCCGCGAGGCACGCAGCGTCTTTTGTGTTGTGCGTGTGAAGTGATTTCGTTTGTCTGCTTCTTCTTGGTTCTCTTCTCTCCAAAAGAAAAACTCTTCTACGGATAAACGTCTTCTAATGCTTTTTCCTGCACCCTGGCAACAGCATGCTGCAGCACAACACAGTTAACTTTCAAAATGGGTGGACAGGGGCGGCAAAATCACACGAAGCCACCTACCGTACCCTTTTCCCACTCTTTCTTCCCCATTAACAAAACTTCCTTTTTGCCCCCAGGCACCTGCACATGTGCCTGCGACCCAAGGCACCAGGCAAAAAGATGACAACCAAAATTCAAATGTACAGCAATACCACATAATTCTTGGCGTAGACTCAATTGAGTTTCTTTTCGTGTATTATCACAAACAGATTCAAAATGACTAGGATTTATAGACACACACCATGCAGCAACGCAGCTGCAAAGTTTTCTCTTCATATCACACTCTCACACAAACCTCCCCCTCCTTGCTTTCCCTCCCCCTCTTCCTATTTTTTCTATCACTCTCTCTCTAACATTCATCTTATGATCGACTGTATGCAGGCCCATCCCTCTCATTTCCCAGAAGCTGTTCCCGCGCAAACCTCAAAACGCGCGACGCCACCCGATCAGTCAACTTTCCCACCACCTGCAGTCCATACTGTCGCATCTGTGGTGCCAACTCCCTCAACACTGGCGCCAGCTCACGCGCCATCTCCACTTGCTCCCTCGTCTGCTGTCCACCCAAACCTCCCGGCAAAGCACTTGCAAGCGCACCGCCCAGCAAACCACTCCTGCTGCTGCTACTACTGCTGCCCCCTCCTCGCAGCCCCGAGACAAACCCGAAATTCGGAACCAGGCTCGGTCCATTGGTACTGCTTCCCGCCCCGGCACCCAACATGTCCGCGCTACCCACCCCCAAAAAGAATCCCAAGAGCTTCTGCACGTTCTCAACGACTTTCTTGTCGTTGTCATTCAACCTTGGCACCATCGCCTTCAACACTGGGGGAACCCAAGGTCCTCTGAATCCAATGCTGGTCGCCACCTGTCGTAGGCCTTCTCGACTTACCGCATCCACTCCCTTCACTGTCTCATCCAACAAGAAATCCCTAAAAAACTGTCCCTCCTGTGAGAAGAAGAACCGCAACGCATCCCTCACACTACTCGACCCTCCTCCCCTGGCAAGTGCCGCCGCCGGCGAAGCCGGTCCTTTTCCCCCTTCCCCTCCTCGTCCTCCATCCAACCCGACTGTCTCATACTGGTTTACTGCCTCCAAGGCCTCAAATGCCTGCAAGAGATCGATCAATCTGTCCACGTCAAAGACCCCCTCCTTCCCATAAATCATATATTTCAAGGCAGCCCTCAGCCTCGGGCTCTCGTCCGTCAACAGCCTCTTACTAATATAGGGATACGCCTCATCCACAATCGCGAACCCCGGGTTTCCAACCAATGCGATGCCTTCAAGCACACCGATCGCCCGGATAATCAAGGCAAAATACGGGGGAATCCGGAAAGGGTACTTGAACGTAATCTCAGCCAAGTCAGCTGACAAATCCTGGAAGTTGATGCTTTTCGCCCCCCCACCCGCAAGGGCCGCGTCAAAGACCTTGCTCAATGCAGGGATGATAGGAGTGAGGTCTGTGCCTTTGGGGATAAAGTCGAGGGTCTGAAAATCTTCCCCGATGCGGGTGTAGTCTCGGTGAACGAGGTGGGAGATGGCTTCGATCATCCCGTAGCGTTGATCTTCCGTCACCTCGCACTGCAGCCCAAAATCGAGGATGCAGAGCTTGCCTTCCGGCGTGCGGATGAGGTTACCGGGGTGGGGGTCTGATAGTTGCAAGGAGGGAGGGCGGCGAGGGAGGAATGAGTTGCCTGGATGAATACCTAAATAGTTTGCTATTAAATGTACACGCAATCCATATACCCACACCACCCGCATCCCTGTCCCTTGTCACTGCTACCTTCCCGCCCGTGCCGGCATAAAAACTCCTTCTCTCAAGTACTGCGTCACCTTGATGAAGGCTCAATACATTCACCAAAAACCCTGCATACCCTTCCCCCACTCACTCACTCACTCACTCACTCACTGCCTCCCTCCCTCCCAGCACTTACCAGCGTGAAACCGTCCCGTCTCGAGCAACTGCGTCAAATACGCCACCACCCCCACATTTACCAAATCCTGGACATCCGACGCCGTGCTCTGACTCAGCTTTTCCCCCTCAATCCACTGTGCCACATGGACTTTTCTGGAGCAATAGTCTGCAAACGGCAACGGCACCACCACCTGCTCAATGCTCGCCATATCCGCGTGCATCATGATGCCGTTCTTGGCCTCGGTGACGTAGTCCAATTCGTCGTAAAACCTCCCCGCAAACTCGTCCACCAACGCCACAATATCAGTGCGATCCTTCAAGAAGGAAAACTTCCTCAACCCCTGCCCCAGAGAACGAATCAAAAATAAATCAAGTGACACCGTCTCGAGGACGAAGGGACGCTGCACCTTGACAGCGACCTCTTCTCCTGTCTTCCTCAGCTTGCCCTTGTAGACCTGTCCAAGAGAGGCGGCCGCGACGGGGTCTTTGGTCAATTCACTGAAGAGGGCATCAACAGGTTTGCCGAGTTCCTTCTCGATTGTGGCCATGGCGAGGGCGTTGTCGTAGGACGGTACTTTATCGCACAGCTTCTGAAGCTCCACCATCGCACGAGGCGAGAGGATATCGGGACGAATGGAGAGGGCTTGGCCAAGCTTGATGGCAAACGGACCCAAACTGGTGATGATATCCCGCAATTGCCCCGCGCGTTTGATCTCGTTCGCTTCCAGTTTGTTTGTGGCGGCGTCAAGAGCCACTTGCGCCAGAAACCCTGAAGAGATACTTAGAATCTGAAAGATCCGCTTGCGGACCGCTGCTGGACGCTTGGCAAAATACGCCTCGAGCTTCTCCGGTTGATAGGACAAAGGCAACACATCCTCCCCGCTCCCCTCGTCCATCTCCACCACCAACATGTTCACCCCGGCGGCAGCGCTGCTGTCGTCGTTCAGATTTTGCCCGCGCAAACCTTGCATCAGTAGCTGAACGTTCTCGTCTTTCTCCATATCCTCCCGCACCTGGCGCATTTGTTCCGTCATAGCCGCCCTAGAGGACAAGCGGGGATTCGACAACGAAGCCGCGGAGGGAGGGCCTTGCTTTGGCAGGGTCGTGGCGCCTAGGGCCGTCGTAGACGAAAACTTGCTCTTGCCAAAGAGGGTAGCAGTGCCCATAGAGAAAGACGAGGCGGGTACTACGAAGCCATGGACCAGCACGGCGCCTAAAAGGATAAGCAGGGCGGCCAATGTCCCGCCTTGTGTTCTTGATCTTGTTGCTCGTCTTGTTGTCATGTTTCCTGTGGTGTGGGTGGAGAGGGAGAATAGAAGCCAGCGTAAAGGGCTAGTAGTGTGTTGCAGGGTTCGCAAGGGGTGGTCCGCGGTTTGGGTCAGCGCGTGGGTATGGTTGTGATGGAGTGAAGAAGCCGTGTGAGAACAGTGACGTGGTATGGTAATATAACAAGAGGTATGCTGGAGGCAAGAGGCTGGTCCTCAAAATGGGCTAGCAGGCAACGCAGAGGCAATATGCAGGAGACCTAAGTGCTTTAACTATCCATGCCTGTGTTGTGAGATTTACAGGGAGATGAATGAATGGCAAGCAAGAAGACCGTATGTTCTCTTTCTTTTTCTCTGTCATCCAGGATCGCCACGTTGTTGACGACGATTGAGCTCTTGGCCGACAGCTGCCTGTTGCGTGAACAAGAGCAAGTTAAACCTAAATGCTTAATCTCACTCCGCAGCACCCCACACAATGCTACAGCCATAATGGAGTTACCAGGTGCAGAGGATAGCCACCTGCCACGCCCAAGTACAAGCCACACCCCCTCCTCCCCATATCATCATCACCATCACCCCGACCTCCCCACCTCCGCCTCTGCCCCCGGTGCCAGCCGCCGTCATTGGCCTAAATTCCTCGACAGCACATAAGCGTAAATCATGGCTTGATCCCTGGCAGAACTGGTTGCGCCTTCGTCGGTCTCCGCTCAAGCTGGTGCTGAATGTCCTATTGCTCCCGGCCGTTACCTCACACGTGATAATCCTCAATTGGAGCGACGCGGCGTACCAGCGGGCAATGCAGCGGTTATCTGCCTTTTATTTCATGCCAAAAGGAATAGATGACGGGTTGGGTAGGAAAATCTTCTTTCCCAACCAAGATTTTTGGCCGAGGCCATGGAGCATTATTTCTGGTTGAATGAAACAAGCACAATTTCGGTTTTGAATCGAAATAGTTCAAGACTTTTTTTTAACCAGCAGCATCGACCAATTATTCTATCGTTACCGCAAGTAAAATCGAGAGCAACAGCAGTACCGGAAAGCTCTTGGATTGCCCCCAAAAAAATCAAATGCTGCAAGTCGCTGCCAATTACATATCCAGCGATTAACAAAGCTGGAAGTGAGCAGTGACTCAACAACGCACTATGGTAAAGAAGGACAAGAAAAAGAAAAAGAACAGCGAGCTCATTCAAGTAGTGTGACGCTATCATTGTAATATCTGATTTTCTATTCCGTCTTCAAGCAAGTAAGAAACTCCCCTTTCTCCGCTTCCGCGCACACACACACCAAAACAACATAATATCTTCACAACAAAACGCAGCCTTCTCCCTTCTCACCGTTTCACAGAGTCACTACCACTACTGTTGCTCGCTGTGGACACAGCAGACGGCGGGTTTAAAGCTTTCATAAACGTTTTAAACGAAGGATACCTCGGCACCCACCCCCCCAACGCCGCCCGTGATTTCGACGTGTCATACACTTTGCCCAAGCTCCGTTTCCCCTCCTCCGACGGCTTGAAAATAGGCATCTGGTATTTACCCTCAAACAGTGGAGAAGCCACAGCCGCCTCGCAGATTTGCTTGCGTGTCAAAGGGTTATCGTCGGAAATGAGGAGAATCCGTCCCTCATTCTTGCTGTTGTTTTGGCCGTTATTGTCTACTCGTATGGTGTGGTGATGAAGCAAGCCCGCCATCGTCGCCCTGGCAGCATCTTCATAGTGCAACAAATTGATAATCCCCTGCTCAGTTGCCCCCACTTCTCCCTTGCTCAACCAGAATGTATGCGGCCCCCTTGTCTGGGTGTAGAGCCCTGCCAGACGCATCACCGTCCCTCCAGCCGCTGCTACCACACGCTCCGCCTCCAGGATTTTGCTCATCCGCGGGTTGGTTGACAGAGGGGCCGTTTCATCCACTGTCCCTCCATTATCCTCCGCGAACACCCCGCCGGAAGAAGTGAAGACGAAACCTCCTTTGCCTGACCATAGTTCTAAGGCTCCTTGCACCTCTCCCACATAATCCTCGTTTTTCGAAGGCGGGACACAAAATACCACATGCGGATACTTCGCCATCCCACGTTGAGCCAGCTTTGTTGCACGCTCGCTCCGCACACTTGGTTCAACACCCATAGCCCGCAAATCGGCATGGCGGCTTTCAGTGCTTGTCTCGCCGTAGATTGTGGCCTCCGGTCCAAGCGCGTCACGCCAGGCTTGCCCGAGGAAGACGCCTAGAGTGCCCATCCCCACCACCAACAGGTCATTCTCTCCTGTACTAGCATGCATGGTCGTGGTGCTGCGATGCCTAGACGGAGTGGTGCAAGACATGGTGCAAGAGGACTTATCGGTCGCTGCGAAGCCGCCTCGAGGTGTCGTTAATATGAAGGCAACGACTCCAACGGAGGAGTAAGAGAGTAGAAACTGGAGGCAGGCCAAGAGGAGCAGGAGGAAGGGGCCTCGGGGCGATGAAGGGGAAGGTGCTGAATTTGTCGTTGGTCTTAGAAATCGGTGTTGGGTGCCGGGGCTGAAGGGCATGATTGAATTGCCGGACTTGTCCTGTGTTTCTTCATGATGAGATGGATGAGTGTGAGGCTCTTCTTCTCTGACATCCTGAATAATTGCGTCTGGGCAGCCCTTCTGTTCATCTTTGACTCAGATGATAGTGTTTCAGAAAAATACTTATACCAATCAAGCATGAATGATATGCCGAGTATATCCATAGATGTACCCCTAGCACTGCAAATCCAGTCCAGCAAGCTCCCTCAATGAGCTCAACTCGCCAAAGCGTACATCTTTTGGGCACATATTTTTTTGCCGGCGCTCCTGCTTGTCAACTTGTCATTTGTCCCTGTGGACGCACAAGAAAATCAGCGCTTTATTTCTGCTGCGTGAGAATATAAGTTTGTACACGTAGTAGCCAGAAGGATCGGAAATCGCTGGAAGAGTGCACATTTTTACTCTCTCCTTGCCTACGCTACGTTCCTACAGCTAACAAGATTTACCTTAAAAAAACACGAAGAAAAAGGAAGGAGGTGGGGGATAGTTATATTTGCAGATCCATAAGACAACTGATAAAGTAGCCCCAAAAAAATGGTCTGCAAGGGGAGGAAGAAAAAAAGGAAATTTATCTACCCGAAGAAAGTAAAAAATGAATATGAAGACGCAAGACTACTTCGTTTGAGTGTTGTAGTCTCTCTTGTTCTTTCCGTGCTATATAAATAAAATGTGAGGATTTGTTATCGTCACATCTTGTCCGCTATTAGTTTGTCGCACCAAATGCTGTAAATTATCAGTGTGTGCGAGTGGATAGAAGTAAACACTCGCTTACGCACGACCCTGACACACAGCCATAGAATATACACTCTCTTTACCATGCAGCTTTTCTCCTGCATCTTTCCCTCCTGAATTCAATCTTGAATTTTAAACCTCTTCTTGCTTCTTGTCCTGTTTCCTGCTCACTAAGTAATCCGTACGTACCATGAGAGAAACCACACAATTCTCAGGTGAAAAAAGACATAACGACTTCCTTGTGTGTGTGTCCCCTATCATACATTTGCATTTCACTTAATTTTTTTCTAATACATGCATAACTGGAAGACGATCATGCACCTGCATCAGGTACTCAATCCATCCGCTTCTTAAACCCATCGCCTTTCTTTCTGACGCCGTGCCCTATATCACACACGCATATTCAGACACTCCCTCAACCACACTCCATTACTTTTTCTCTGTCGGGCTTCATTTCTCGCTCTCTTTCTGCTTGCGCTTCGTACGGCGACTTGACTGTACAAATCATGGAGAAATTTTATGTTTATCTAGCTTCTGAAAAAAAAACTAAAAACCTGGACGTACTGGGTTACACCCCCTCCTCCTTCTCAAACGGGTTCTCCACCTCGTCGTCGCTTTCCCAGGGAGCTTTCCCACTGGCTCCCTTGCGGTCGCCTGATCCCAATGAGGAAGCCACTGTCACGATAGGGTCCGTCATCGGCCAGGTAGTGGTAATGCTATTACCATCTCCGCCGCTGTCGCTGGTGCTTAGACCGCTACCTCTCTTTCTCTCCTCCTCTCCACCTGCACTCTCCACCGCTACAGGAGAAGGTAAGGGCTTGTCGTACAGAAAACTACCTGGTTTGCGCGCCGCCACCACCGCCGCCGATGCTGTTGCGGCAGGACTTTTTTGTTTCAGCACTGTCGTTTCCTTCTGCCGCTCCTCCCGCTGCATATTCTTCTCCTCTCCTGCTTGAGGCAAGGCTATGACCGGTATATGTGGCACCATTAAGGCTACCCCGTTCTCATTGGCTTCATCCACGACCTCCGCTGCATCCCATCCTAACACTTTCAAATAACCCATGGTTTGACCAAACGATGCTGAGGCTGCTGGTGTCGAAATCGCTGCGAGGTTGGCCAAAGCTCGGTTGAGGTTCCAGGTGCGTTGTTGCGCGACTGCAGGGAGGGTGTAACAGAGGAGGGCTTTGGTGAATTTGTAGAGGTGGACTTCTGCTTGAGCAAGGCGGCTTTCGTAGAGTTCGCGATCGGCAGAGGAGGCGGAGGGCTGGCGGAGACCTTCGACCTTTTTTTGGAGCTTGAGGATGGAGGTGCGTAAGTCGTTGCGACCTGCGAGGAGAGTTTTGAGGGATTGGATGCGGCTTTGCTCGTACTCGATGAGGGGGGAGAAAAAGAAGGAGGCTTGTCCCGGGGCGGCCAGGAAAGTAGGGACGATGTTTGCGTAGAGATCAGCGGTGTGGGAGGCGAGCTCGGGGAGGGGTATGGTGTAGAGCGCCCTCAGTGGAGATGAAGCGTTGTCGTTGCTGCTCTCTTGCTCGGCGCTACTACTATCCTCCCTACCCTCCGTTACCTCGACTTTGTTCAAAACCTCCACCCTCCGCTCCCCTTCTGCCAGGACATGCATAGAGTAACTAAAGGCTTGCAACCCCCGCGCGTACTGCCCAAAACCAGCCGCCAATGCCTTGCCCCCCTCCATCACCTCACTCAGTACCTTCTCGCATGAATCGAGCTCAATGCGGACCTTTTCCACCATCACATCCGGGTCGGGTGGCAGAACGAAAGAGGACAGAAATTCAGTCCATTGTATGTAGCCCTGATTATGCATGGCAGCCATAGAGGCGGAAGAGAGGGGGGAGGACGGCGGCTTTGAAGAAGAGGAGGAGGAGGGCAAGGGAATAATTTGTCCGACAGAGTTGTCTCCTTCATCCAGGATTGCCACAATCGAGCCCGCACCTTCGGTGGTGGTGCGCTTCAGAAATTTTTGCGTGAGTATGTCATGGAATAAGAAGGGAGAAGCAGCGATGCCTTCCATGAAAAACTGCAAGCCATTCATTCGCTGCTTAATAAAGTCGACATCGTGCTTTTTCCGCAGGCCCTTTGGGGGCAACGGTGGGATTAACATCCCCTCCGTGCCAAAGCGTCGTTGCAGTCCCCGTGAAAGTGCCTCAAAATCCGAATAGCGATGTCGGACCCCGTGCTTGGGAAAGGGCCGCGGGCTCTCGAAGGAATTGCCACCCTGGACACAAACGGCGTAAGTCATCACCTCACGAGCGGAGAAGAGGCCCCCGCTTGTTTTGCGCAGCTCGGGGAGTTCCACGACGATGCAGGGTCGATGTTGCTCGTACTCTTGGACGAAGCTACTCATATCGCGACGAGATGTTGAGAAGAGATGGATGGTGCTACCGCCCCAACCACCGCTGGTCCTGCCCTCTCTGCCTGTGATGATGGTGTTTTTGCTCTTACACTTTTGAGTGAGTCTTTTCCTGCTGCCGCCGCCGCTTCTCCTGCCACCTGTTCTTCTGATAACTATCGTCCTCTATGGGTGTAGTGATGAGTGCATGGACGCAAAAAGATCATGGCAGGAGGGACCCAAAAAGCATGAGCAGGGAAGGAGTAGAAGGTATTGTATATGTATATAAAACACCGAGGTTGGCCCATATTCCTTCTTTGGCCAACCACGTTGAGAAGGGTTACCTTCGGACAGGTAAGGCGTGGCTGCGGGCGATGATCTACATCAACTTAGCACTACTACAGGAAAAATCGTGTTTAATCTTTCCGTCTATCGAGAGCTGTTCTTACTTGCGCTGCGTTTGCGAGGAGGATTAAAAGAGAAAGATTATAAAGCTTGCGAGGTTGTTGGAGACAGCCCGACTCAACCTCGATCTCTCGCCCTCCCTACAACAGAGCACCAACCCGGGAGGATACGTCCCGTGAAGATGATTAAATGAAGGGGGAAATTACCGAACGGCGGAGGAGGATGGAAGTATTCACGCGTCACTGCGGAACCAGGATAAGAGCAAAAAAAGGAGCAGGAGAAAATGTGACAGTGCTTACACAACCATTGGAGTTCAGAACATAAACTTGTGTCAACAGACAAAAGGGGAGGCAGGGTAAGAATGGAGGAAGATCACCTTTGTCGGTTGGTAGATGTGTGCGAAGCTTGCTGGAGTGTCGTCATTTTTGTAGAGAATGTTCGTGGAAAGAGAATGGAGAAGGTACGCTGTAGAACGCAAGAAATAAAATGGAAAAAAAATGCCAAATGAGAGAAAAGGTGAACCCTTAAAAACAAAGTACAAGACGTGTGTTCCTTTTTACTTTTCGTTTTTGCCTTGATGCATCCCTTGCCTTCTTTTTCATCTATAAACACTCAATTAAACCGAAGGCGTCCATCCTGGCGACGGCGGGTCTTGCCGCTCCTGCAACGGGTATCTTTCTCCTCCAAAATTCCTTCCCTCTCCCCAACTATGTCCCCGCTCTTCCCCCCGTCCTCCCCCCTTTCCCCCGCGATGATGATAAGAGGACATTTGCAGATTACTCCGCATGGTGGCGCGCAACTGATCCTGCGAAGACATATGTATGACCGGCCTTCCGTCCCCAGGCGCCAATACGACAATTCTTCCCGCTGCCGCCTCGCCCATGAAACACTCCTCCACACTATCGTATTGCTGCCAGACTCTGGTCAATTTCGAGGCTCCCGTATGCGTGAGCACGTATCCTCTTCGTGACACATACGCTTCTTTCGGTAATGCCGATGCATGCGTTCCCACCTTAAATCGATGCTTCGCCTTCTGCACCCCCGAGGGCAAGACAAACGACAAGGCAAGCACATCCCACGGGAAGGGCCTAAATCGCAGTTCCAACAACAAGGATCGGAGCTCCGCCCCCAACAAAGGAGATCCCACAACGTCTCCTTCCAAAACCACGATTTCTGAGGGCTTTTTGTTGGGGTAGTCCAACTCATCCATCCGACTATTACTAAACATGTGCCAAATCTCCACATGCTCCCACCCGCCCTCAGCCGTCCACGCCGCCCGTTTCATATCCTCTCCCCCACCCATCTCTTCCCCTTCCCCCTTCTCCCCTACACCGCGGTTCCCTCTCCCACCCGCGACGTGGAGTGTGTTGTGTGTCATCTGATCCAAGACGCTTGCGCTAGCCACGCGTATGGACAAATCGTGCAATATACCTTGTAATTCTATCTCAGCCTGCTGCTCGATCGAAGTGGAGCACGGAAAGGACGACGACGTAGAGGACACAGCGGAAGACGAACAAAGAATGGCGCAGCAATGCGGGCGCTGTTGGTTGTAAACGACGGTGCGAAGGAGGTGGATGGGGAGGAGGGCGTCCCGTGCCTCGGCAGGGAGGGACTGAAACCAAGAAATGACAGGCTTGAGCTCACCCACATTCACCCCCGGTAGATCCGCCAACCCCTTACTTGCCCACAGACGAGTTGCTTGGTACCGTCGGCGTCGCTTCCGCTCTTCCTTGTCCTGCTGGTGCTGCTGGTGCTGCGGTTGGTCCTCCTCCTGCCATTCCGGATGGGGGTCCTCAGCAGCCAGCACCTCCGAAAAGCACAATAACAAGCGGCGCAGCATTCCCCCCTCCTTCCGTTCGATTGCGTCTCGAAAAGTCACTTCTCGCGCCAACCCTGCTAAGAGCCGCATCATCCCTGGTGGGGTAGTCAGCTCCCCCGTAGCGTACTCCTGCAATACGTTCGCCTCCATCCACTGCAGAGACTGCACACTCGCCAGCAGCACCAAGGCGCGGACAAGCTCCTCTGTCTCCGCTTCCTTTTTCGCCTTCTTCCCTTTTTCTTCAACCTCCTCTTCCTCCACTTCATCGTCCTCGTCCTCGTCCATGAGTAACAATTTGGCCTTGAATTCTTCCGCGAGCTCCTCCGGAGCCTCCACCCCGTCGTCATCCGCGTCCTTGTTTTTCCTCTCCCTCCCCATCACATACCGGGAAAACCCCTCATAGGCCATCTCAGCCACCCATGCCTTGGCCTCCGTCTCCCCGTCGACACCACAAGTAGCGGCAGCAGAAGCAATATCAGTGGCAGCTGTAGCAGTACTATCAGCAACAGCCAAAGTCATGGGGACAGCGGCCGCAGCCGATGAGGAGGAGGAGGAAGAAGGCAACTTTCTACTGCCGCTGCTACTGCTACTCCCACCTTTCAGGGTATCCCGCTGGTGCTTGTACGCCTCATGAAAACAAACCAGCAGGGCCCTCGCCATCACCCCCTCCTTCTCCCCCAACACCGCCGGCCACAGATGGAAGAACGCAGCTAACGGTCCCAGTGACGCCAGCTTTCCGTTCAGCAGAAAGATGTCATACACCAATGCGCGGACTCTCTGTAGCAGCCTGAGCTCTTTACACAAACAGGTAAACAATGCAGCAGCCGCAAACCCATCACGTTGCCGGCGGAAAGCAAATTCTTTCTCCCTCTCCCTCTCATGATCCGTTTCTGTCTGTGACTTTCGCCCTTGCCGGTGACCGCCGCTGATATCGCCATCCTCCTTCCCTTCCTTCTGCTCCTTATCCTCTTCCTGCTTTTCCTCCTCTTCCTCGTCTTGCTCCTTTTCCTCCTCTTCCTTCTCCTCCTCAATACCCCCGTCCCCGCCCTCCTTCCCTCCCTCCGCTACCTCCCCCTTTGCTGGCTTGTACAACTGCTGCAGCAATTCATCCAGTATCAACTCCACAAAATAGGCTCCGTAATCTTTCTCTTCACACAACCGCAATACTACCCCCGCAGCCAGCCCCACCAGCCTCCCCGCCTCGCTATTCTTGTATACTGGGTCCTGCAACCAATACCCCTCCCTGTCCCTCCTCAGCGCTTGAGACATCTTCCTCTTGTAAGTGACCAAAATCCGATGACAAGCCATCTGCGGCGCAATGTGTGCCGCCTCCCGTAACAGTAAAACCATGCGCTCCACGCCCATATTCATTTTGTCCTCCGTCAACGATGGCAACTCCCGACAAAACACATAACGATCCAACGCCAGTTGAGTAAACTTCGATTCAGCGAACGGACGGTCCTTCACCATGCCCCATAACAAAGCTACTTCCTCTAGGATGGTCGATGTCCCTCCTTCCCCCTCCTGACCTCGTCTTCCTTTTCGTCCTCCTGGCTCTTCTCCAAATTCTTCTTCCTTCTCTTCCTCCTCTTCCTCATCTCGCTCTTCTTCTTCTTGCTCTCCGTCCTCATCGCCTTCGTGCTGATCTTTGACTGCAGCCTCAACGGTTTGCTCTTCTCGTTCCTTATCTGCTTCCTTCTGCTTCTCTTTCTTGGCAATACTGGTAGTAGGGGTGCTTTGGGAAGCGCTTATGCTTTTGGTGGTGGCAGCCTCTCGTTGACTGCTCTTACTCGTACTTTTCTTGAGACTCAAAATATCGGTGGCTTTGAAACTCTTGGTTAATTCTTGCTCTTGTGGGTTCTGTGTGGAAGGACGGGAGAGAAGGAGGGTGGGTGGGAGGAAGGGCGTGAGTCGTCCTCCGTTGTCCGACAGATAGTGGGCAAGGAGGTAGGGAGGAGAGGACAAAGAGACGACAAGAGAAGAATTCGTGGGGAGAAACCATTGGGGATCAGCATACGCTCGGGACTGTAAACATCACACATTCAAGCCGTACACACTGATACAGAGGAAGAGACTGACATACTGTGGGAGGCTTCGTTGCCGCCTTGGCTTTCTTGTTGCCGCTGCCCCCTCTGCCGCCGCAACCATCGCCCTCCACATCCATGGCCCTATTTCCATCACAAGCATCGTCGCGGTCCGCACGTTTCCGCTTGCCAGGGACCGGCAGACCATGCGCCTCGAGCGTGTCCTCGAGTTCTTCTACCCGCTCTTCTGTGGCGGCCAGCTTGCTTTCTAAGTCAGCAATGTGCTCCTTTTGGGACTTGATAGTCTTGACGGCGTTGGCCATGGCGGCCTTGTACCGCTCTTCGTTGGTACCCGCCATCGTCTTTGGTAATGTGCGGGCTGGGTGTTGTCTGTTGGGGTTGGTTGAGAATGGCTTTGTGGTGACAGGAATACATAAAGGGGTGGGAGGCTAAAATCCAAGGACCACACTGAAGAATCACAGCGCTTACGCAATCTCCATGACAACACCGTGCTAATGCTCATCATGGTTGTCTGGGAGTGGCTGCGTGAATGAAGGACAGACTGAGAGCTAACACCACAAGCAAAATACAATGCGCATCATGTCTCATATGTGACCATCGAGTCGACTTTTCTCGCTCCCACGATCGCTCATGTAGATGCCTTTCCCCCCCCTTAACCACTTGGCACCTTTCCATCTCCCCTTCCAGGCCCTTCAAAACGACCTGGTCAAACAGATGGTGACAATGCCGTGGCCTGTAGACGATGCGCATGGCTGGCGGAGTCTCGGCAAAGACCCTATGAAGAAGCAAGAACAGAATAATGACCCTAACGCACCCCCCCTCCAACAGCACAGGCAGGCTCACACGAGCGGGAAAAGGAGGTGCACAGCTATGGAAGAAACGGGTGGCTACGAAATGGGCGGAGGCGGAGGCGGTGGCGCCGGAGGGGGCGGGGGAGGGGATGAGGTCAGGGAGCAGGACCGATACTTGCCCATAGCCAACATCAGTCGAATCATGAAGAAGTCTCTGGTGAGTGCTTTACGTTGCGGGTAGTGAGTGCTCATCTTTGTTGCAGTTTTTTAAGCGGAGTGGACCGAGAATGAAGAGCGTGCGCTTGTATTTTTGGATCTTGTCCCCTCGTTACAATCCCCCGTATCTCCCCGTCTCACACGCTTTTGCTTCCTTCCATACCCCTTCTCCACAGCCCGCCAATGCCAAGATCGCCAAGGACGCCAAGGAAACTGTACAAGAATGTGTTTCAGAATTCATCTCCTTCATCACGTCGGAAGCCAGTGACAAATGTCAACAAGAGAAACGCAAGACTATCAACGGCGACGACCTTCTTTGGGCCATGAGCACCCTTGGCTTTGATAAATACGTCGAGCCCCTTAAGCTCTACCTGGTGAAGTATCGTGAATCCGTCAAAGGTGGCGAAAAATCAGAGGGAGGGAAAAAAGGCAAGGCTGGAGGGGAGGAGGCGAGCGCGTCGGTTACCACGGGCAGCAGCGCAGCGGCGCCTGTCACCGCGAGTGCTTCAGGTAGTGGTGGAGGAGGAGCGGGCATGGTGATGAGCGGGTCAGCATCGGAACAAGCAACGGTGCAGCAACAGCAACTGCAACAACACGCAGCTTACCAACTGCCGCCTGTAGGGCAAGAGCAGCAGCCCGCTCCGTCTTCGGGGCCTTAAGGGTGTTAAATTTTTGTATGTTTGTTGGTGTTTGACTGCTCGTGTGCAGATGACAGTAAGGAGAGAGGACAAGAGTGTCTACGTGCTTTTGTATGTTGGAACTAGGTAGCGATGTTCAGCAAGGGATCGATTTCTATATCCGTCATGTGTCTATAGAAGGCCAGGACGGGAAAAGGAAAAGAGAGAAAGGAGAGAGGGCGACCAAAAGAAGGAAAGGCTAGGATAGTTGTGGATAATGCTTCTCCGCGAAACGGCAGAGAAGAGGATTGACACAGAGGAAAATGACAACACCATTAAAAGTTGGTGACAAAATATGCCTGCAAATAACCACAAGAATTGGTCGAAAGGGAAAAAGCAGCACAAGCACAGCAGCAGCAGCAGCAGCAGCGGCAGCAGCATCATAATTGTCACACCATCATCATGAGCATCAACAGCAGCAACAGCCGTCGCAACAGCGACAGCAACACATTCGGAGAGTCAAGGAAGGATAGGCAAACGACAAACAGGGAGAACCATAGGACGTGCTGTAGATGCCAACACTAAAGAGAGATATCGTGTGAGGTTTGCAGAAGAGAAGAAAAGAAAATTCCAGCCGCTATCCCTTCAAGAAATGGGAGGAAAGACTTCAAAACCCCGTAACCCACGTACCTACTCGCTCACTTAATTAAACAGCAGCAGGAACTCAAAAAATAATGAGGAGAAATCACACTACAAGCGAAAGCCCATGTTGTTGTTGCATTGAGATGAGTGTTTCGTTTCGTCTCTTGTCGTCTTTGCTCAGTCCTTGTGGCTCTCGTGACGACTTCATGCCCATTTGTGCGTACTTGTGAGCAGGACCACATTCAGGGACGAACGGAAACAAACACCACTGCAATAGTGCGTGCTCTTCCCCCCTCATCCACTCCACTAGGACGGATCAAGAGTTAGGTGAAAGAGAACATCCCATGCATCGTCAACGGCCCAACACCATCTTTTGAAACAAATTTCCGCCTTTATTCGCCTTCTCATCCTTGTGAGCTCTCTCTTTCTCTGTCTCTCTCTCTCTCTCTCACTGTGCCAGTCTCCCTCTGTATCTCCTGCTCTCTCTTCAACTTCATTTTCGTCATGTGTTTGATTATTCTCACTTACCTTCATGTTTACCTTGCCCTGCTTTATTGTGGCTGATTGGGTATTTTTTTCACGCTTCTCTGCTCTGCCCAACGCTCATTCTTTCCTCTCATACATTCCTCTCCTGTCTGCTGTTTGTTGCGAAAACTTTTATTACTGCTAAAAATCCCGCGTTGTCACCATGTCGAGATCTCTTACGGTTGACGAGACATACATAAATTTCCGCCTTTTCCGTTCTGGATTTTGGCAGATCAGCGCACCCACAGAAAAGACACACACGCTCTCATGCACCCATGGTGCAATCGTAACACGCACACACCAGCAGTCAAACTCTTTCACACTAAAATGCGCAAGAACCGAGAAAATCAGGAACAAGAGACTATGGACAGTAAAGGAGATGGAATTGAAGTCCTCCTCTCGCTCCTCTTCTTCCTCTTTCTCGTCCTTTTCGTTCCCCTCTTCGGTGTGTACGCCCAAAGTAGTCAGTGGAATTGAAGTGTGCTCTCACTTGGTACTATAAGAACTTAGTATAGACACCCTAACTTCCACCCTTCTCCGTCTCGTCATTTTTCCCCATGCGCATATGTGTTTCTTGCGCTGCCACTGAAGTTTCCTTCCTACCCGTACAGCCTCCTTTAGTCTATAGCAAAGAGCACGCCTATCTGCTTTCACTTTGCCTCCTTCAAACCCTTCCTTGCACCATCCGTCTCTTCATCCCTTGCTCATGTCAGCTCTCTCTTGTACAAATATCTGCTACTGCAACTGTCGACGAAATCCACCCGGATTGCTTTCTCACACACATACACACTCTCTCTAATTGTATCTGTCTCTACTTCTGTTTCATCTCCTTCTGCTTCTGATTCTCCTATTTTTTTCTTCTTTTATTTGGTTATCTTCTTCCTTCTTCACTGCGTCTTCAGTGCGTCTTCTCTCTCTATGTCCGGGTCGCATAAAAACAAATGTACCACAAGATTCCTCTCTCCAACCATCCCTCTCTCCCTCGAACCACAGATGATCCTTAAGGATTCGCGGCCGCTACCACTGCTGCCGGCTGCAGTGGCGCCCCCGGCATCCCTACTCCTGCTCCTGTTCCCGCTGCTCCTTCCAATGGCCGGGGTGGCTGCTGTTGCCCAGAGGCAGCAGCAGCTGCAGTAGCGGCTGTGGTGGCGCCGGCAGCGGTGACCCCGACAGCGTCTGGTATATCTACTCCGAATATTCGGTTGGCAGAGGTGTCTTCGACAAGGGCCGTTTTGTAGTCCTTCGCATCTTGCAGGAGAAGGGCATCTATGAAGTACTCTTCCTTGTTCCGGATCTGCGAAGGAGGGAGGGAGGGAGCGAGGTTAAGGCATTGCTACCTGTGCATTTATCGACGGAAAGAAGCATAGAAAGAGTAGAGAGGGAGGAGGGGAGGGAGGGACAAAAGGCACGTACCTCACTCATGACCGTAAACTCGACGTTCATCAACTTGTTTGTCTTCGCGGGGACATTGACAATCTTGCCCGCTGCCCAGGTGAAATCATCCTTCTTCAAGATGTTCACCATCAATTGAGTGGCCGTCTCCGACACCACCCCGAATGTCAGGCGGACCTTCTGCCCTTGGGTCAGGGTGGTGGGGTATGTGCCCAGCACTCCAATCTGATACAAGTCTCCCAAGCCCTCTCTTGTCGATTTGTGGAGGCTCTCGGTAAATTGAGTCCCGGCCAGACAGGCGGCCGTTCCCTTGGTCAGCGCGGCTTGAGTTTGGAAGGGTAGAGGAGGCGAGCGGACCCCTCGGACGTTTTTGGCGGAAGAAAGGTAGGACATATCAACGGTATAGGCTGCGGCAGCGGTGGGGAGGGGGAGGACCACGTTCCCTTTGGCAGCGGTGGTCATGTGATCCTTGACGAGGAGACCGGTAGCGGCATCTTTGATGCTAATTATTATGAAATCGGGCGAATTTGGCCCAGGGGTGGGTGCATCCCACTTCAGTGAAACGCGCTCATAGTCGCCTTCGGCCATAACATTCTCAGGGATCCCGAGGAGAGGATCGTCGACGCCCGCCATATTGGTTTTTTGGTAGTGGGCTTGCACGGTGTAGTCGCCGTCGGCGGTCTCTTCGAAGATGGTACGGGATACTTTCTTGACCTTGTTGGTGCTGACGCTGGTGGCAGTCCAGTAACTGAATTTGTAGATTTCGTCTTGGTACCTGATGGAGGTAAGGGCGGGAGAGAGGGAGGGGGGGTGGAGGGGAGCGAGCGTGAGTGTGCAGACACTCGTTCTTGTTAAAGGGTGACGCTGCTGGCAGTCTAGGTCTTCAATGCGTGGAATTTCACTCGGTACCTGGGCGAGGGGAGGGAGGGAAGGAGGGAGGGAAGGCACGGTAGAGACCGCGACACCGGCCAGACAGAGAGAGAGAGATAGAGGGAGAGAGGGAGGAGGAGAGAAAGAAAGGGCAAGAGCAGCACTTACACTTGTACGTTCTGCGCCGCGAATCCCGGGTTGGTCTTAGCCATCTGCGACGTGATGCAGGGGGAGGCCAGGCAGACGAACTCCTCGATGATGATGGGCAGCCCGGGGGGATCGGACGTCAACTTGTAGTTGTACGACAGGGCGTGCGAAGTAAATTCCACCTTCTGGGTGCTCCCGTCTGGCATGCCCACGCGGGCAAGAATGTTGATGAAGCTCTCCATGGGGTGGGGGGAGGGACGGAACGACCCACTGAGGCCCGTTAGGCTGTCAGTGGAGAGGGAGACCTCGTGGACGTGGCAGTCGTTGGTGCCGGTGCACGGATTCTTCACACAATGCCCATTGGTCACGCGCCACGTCACGTTCTTGGGATCCAGAGGAGGGGACCCGGGCGGGGTCATTAATTTGTAAGTCACCACATCGCCGTATTGCCAGTTGTAGGTGTTTGGGGTCGACTCAATCCACATGGCAGTCTCGCCGCCCTCCTCCTCCGCCTGTCCCCCCGTCGCCAGGGCATCTGTCCTAGCGTCGTTCGCGTCCGAAAACCGGTACAGCTTGCCCCCTGCATAGTCCACCACATACAAGTACCCGTCCAAGCCGGTCTTGACGTCGGTCACGCCGCCGGCCTGTGCCCCCGCGGTGGTCATGAAGGCGTGGGCGTGCGAGAAATCAGGAGAGCCATCGCCGGCCTGATCGAACCAGAAACCGCATTTTTTGCTGTAATCGACAAAGAACATCTTGCCCTGGTATCTTGTCGGGAGCTTGTCGCCTGAAAAAGGGATGGAAAAAGGGAGGGAGGGAGGAAAGGTGAGTATGAATGTATCTCGTCATAACCACGTACGAAGGAGTAGCGAGTGGGAAATGTCAAGGAGTAAGTCTCAGGGAGGACGAAGGGAAGAGAAGGTGGGAAGGAGGGGGAGGAAAGGAGGGAGGCATTACATACCTGTATAAAAAGTGATCCCACTGACGGAGGCGTCCGCCTCTGTGCACTCATCGGGAAAGTCGGGGTCGACCGCTCCATACCTGCAGCAAGGAGGGAAGGAGGGAGGGAGGGAGAGTGAGAAGGCTGGATGGAGGGGAGGGAAAAGGACTGGATGGATCTTGGAGGAAGCAGTGAGAGAGGTGGGTGGGAGAGATGTACCGGTAGGAGTAGACCGGTTTGTTGAAGTTCCCGTCGTAAACATCTTGGCAGGTGGAGAGCAAGCCTTCCGCACGCAGCCACGTCTGATAGATCTCGCTCACGGCGTTATTGCCCTCCACACACGGCCAGCCTGGAGGAAGCGAGGGAGGAAGGGGAGGAGGGAGGGAGAGAAGGGGTGAGTTAAGCAGCCAAGATTTATGGATAAAATCTGTCGCACCTGTCAAGAATATTACACCCTTCCCTCCTACACTCCCTCCCTCTCTTTCTCTCCATTATCTCACCGAAATTCTTCTTTGTATAATCAGCCGCTAGGGGGTTAGGAATCCGATTGATCTCCTCCCACACACTCGAACCGACGTCCCCGAAGTACAAGTCCCCATTCTTCGGGTCCACAACGGATCGGAACGGGTTTCGCGCCCCTTTGCTGATCTGGACGAAGTCTACCCATTCCTTCAGGTAGTCCTTCTTGAGGACGGAGGCGGGTTTAATCCGAAGGAATTTTCCCCGGAGATACGCGTCCTTTTGGGAGCTGAAAACGCCCTGGTCTTTGGGACCCTTGGGATCTGTGCATTCGTCTTGCGGCATACCGTGGTCAAGGCCCTGGGAGGGAGGGAGAGAAGGAGGGAAGGACGGAGAAGAGAGGAGAAGGGGAGAGGGGCGCTCAGTGTTTGTATTTCGCACTGATTTCATCTGTCGCCTCTCCCTCCTTCCCTCCCTCCTTCCCTTCCTCAGGCACCGAGGAATGCAAGGCATGGCATGCACCATATGCCACCACCGTTTTCCGGCTTGCTCGTTCGTCGAGCTCACTTTCATACGCCCGACCCGGAAGACAGAGGAAGGGCAAAAGGGGGACAAACACGATGAAGCAGCCGGTGTACCTGAAAATGCGATCCATCCCCCGCGCCGTACACCATACTGCCGTCCTCGAGCCAATTCATTGTACCCACGTGGTGGGTGTACGTACTGCTGCACCAGTCGCGGAACAGCTCCTGATCGACCACGGCGGTGGTCAAGTCCGCATCCACCTAGGCAGGGGGGGAGGCAGGAGAGAGGGTTGGCGCGGGAGGAAAGGATAAAGAACAAGAGGGACGCGTGGTCGAAAATAGAGGAAAAGAGGGGGAGGGAGGGAGGGAGGAAGGGAGGGAGGACCTACCTTGAGTCGGACGAGCTTCGCCATGGTCTTGCAGTAGGGGCGAGTGTCGGGAGGGTTGGTCATCCCCACCTTTTTGGGGTCGGGCTCGCATTGATCTCCCCAGGAGCGGCCGGGAAACTCGGAGGAGTACTGAGGGAGGGAGCGAGCCAAGGAGGGAGAGAGGGAGGGAGGGAGGAAGAGTAAGGTACAGAAATGTCCGGAAGAGATCTCTCCGAGATGTGGTCAAGGACGAAAGAACAAAGGTTAAAAAGGAGGGAGAGTGAGGTGATGAGTACTTAAAGCACCCGTGGCGATCGGGAGTCTTGGTCGTCGTGACACAGGGCCTCCCTACCTCCCCGTCTCCACTCCTTCCATCCCTCCCTCCCCCCCTCCCTCTTTCCCAATCTTCCGCTCATATTCAACGCAAAATAGGCAGTCGCATGTCGTGGCCCTTGTTCCCTCCCGTCCTTCTGACCTCTCTTCCTCCCTTTTTCGCTCCCGTTTTCCTCCCTCTGTTTTGGACCGTCTAATGACTATTATTCCCTCTCGAACTTACCGCGATGTAGAGATAGGGCTGTTGAGGGAATTGAGGATGGAGGGTGGCGGAAAGGAGGCCGTGGTCCCACCAGGAGTACACCTCATCCTTAATATCTAGCAGGGTCACGTAGTCCTTCATGGAGCAAGGAAAGGAAGGGGGAAGCGGATGGTCAGAGAGAGCTCGTGGACACTTTATCATTTTCCCATACTATCACCATCCACCTTCCTCCCCTCCCTTCCTCTCCCCTTCCGTAATGCTACCTGCGCCTTGCTTTGTATACTCTTGTACACATGCAACTCGCCCGTCTTATGCACCGTCATGACTTTGCCGTCCGCGAGAAATACCACTTGAACGACACCCCATATGTTGTCCCAGACCGTCTGAAGCTTTAAGTCTGGTTGGCTGATCTTGACCTGGACGAACAGAGGTAGAAGGGACGAGATTATGGGATGAGGGTGTATACAAAAATCATGAATCAAAAAAGACCATGAGGGAGCGATGGAGGATGGGGACATTGGGTGGAAGGAGCACGCCGGATATGGATAGAGGAGAGATTAGTTCAGTGAGGGGTATAAGGAGGGGGGTGCATGAAAGCTGTCAAATGGGGGTCAAACTAGCGCTATCCTCTGTCTAGAGCCCACGGACATATGGAGTCGGGGATTGACTCACGTCGGCGGAGGCGAGACCAGCTCAGCCAGACTCCCCACGCCCGGCACATTTTCATTAAGGTGAAGATGATGATATATAATAGGATATTGTGGAGGATACTCGAGTCTGGCAGGTCTGCGCTGCTGGCAGCGTCAAGTCAGCCGTGGACAAATCCACTATATTGACTGACCTCCCGCCTCGCTCCTCCTCACCCTTGTCGTCTTTCTCACCCCTCCAAGCTTACCTGCGCCCTAGACGAAGACCACAATGTGGCCAGAACCAGGGCTATGCCTAGTACGCTGATATGCATGACTGCCTGTAGGCGTGGATGTATAGCGAGGGCGGAGCGAGATAGTTAGGCGAGTGGAGGAATGCGGGGGGCGCGGGCGCAACACGACGTCCGATCCTTGAGAACGATGACAAACGCGTTGTTCCGGTGTTACGACCATTTCGACGCAATTCCGCAGATACCCAAGCAATCTCATAGAGAGAGAGGGGAGGCGTGGCCATGCGCAATGGGACCCAAAATCTCAGTGAGGGAAAACATAATTCCACGCAAACACATATTTCGCCTTGCGGGAAGCGGCAGGTCATCTGGTTGTCGAGTCATATTCCATATCTTCTTCCAACGCTGTTGTGCGCGTGCCGTGCCTGGTTTCTCAAGGGAATTGTGTCCTTCCGACACGAAAATATGAGAACACGATGAGTGAGGAAACTTCTTGGTTAAGTTGGGCATGTTCCTGCCACGTCCGAGGTGGCCAAATCCTTCTTGTGACTTCCCAATACAGCTTGGCATATGCCGCTTTTCGGCTACGCTTTTCGTCGGAGGTATGTACGTCGCTAAGTGCTGCGTTGATCTCGTTGATCTTTCGCGTCGTCATCAAGCTGAACAAGAACAATCACATGAACTAACATCGGAACAAAAAAATGTCGCACCTCCACGGACAACCAAGCAATCAACAATAGAAATTTTATGAATCGGATGGCTGGTCTCCAGTGGAAGGTAAGCGCTTCGTCAGTGGTAGCAACATCAACAGTGGCTTAGAGTCTGGCGGTCATGGCAGACATGGCGTGCTTGCCGACCTTTGCATAGGGGGTTCCGAGCGCGGGAAAGACCGCTTTTTGAAGGTACGGGAGCTGAAGAAGCTAGCTACAAACCCAGGGCGGCGGGCGGGCAAGTTGCTGGAAAAGCCTTCGACGAGGCCGCGCACGTAGTCGATGGACTCCTCGACGGCGACGACGCTGACGGTAATTAATCTCCACCGCGACGGGCACCAGCGGCGACATCGCTATGGAGAGGGAGGAAAGCAACGCCATCTGCAGCAGGAGGACGACCACCATGACGCTGACCAACTTCATGGTCCGCTGCTCCGCGTACTCACCACCTACGACGTCCGCGAAGCAATCACAGTGCCTGTGGCTCCTGGAGCCCGTAGGGGAAGAGGAGATGACTGCCCTTTATTGCGTCCAACGTATCATCATGGCCAAGCTGGAGATCGAGGTTTTCCAAATCAAGATACAGAGCAGGGAGAGAAATTAAGATAATATTTCTGTTACTTGAGTGCATAAGCAAGGAGAAGCGTAAGGAGTAGTCGCCGTGCGAGACACAAGCAGAAATAAAGTGAGAAATGAAACCCGACAGAGAAAAAGAGGTGAAGGTGGGTGAGGAAATGTCAGAATATGCATGTGTGAGTGTGGGCATGGCGTTAGAAAGAGAGAAGGCGATTGATATGTGATGCGGATGGAATTAGTACCCGATGCAGATGCACAACCGCCTCTCAGTGATGCATGTATTAGAAAGAGGAGATGCACGTGTATCTTAGGGGAGACACACACAACGAAAGGCGTTTTTTTCCACCGGAGAAATGTGTGATTTCTCTCATAGCACGGCTTACTTAGAAACCAGAGAGGAGGGTAAGTAGGAAGAGGGGGGGGAATCAATAAAAAGGGAAAGCCGTATGTCAAGAGGCAATGTGCTTTTATGGCTGTATGTGATAATTGTGCGTAAGTGAGTGTTTCTTTCTGCCCACAATCACACATTGATGTCTTACGGTGCATATGGTTCGACAAACGAACAACGCACGAGATGTGACAATGATAAACCCTCACACAGCACAGAAAGAATAAGAGAGACTAGAATATTTGCAAGAAGTCGTCTTGCTTTTTCCCATCTTTTCCTTTCTTCCTCTCTTTTTTTCTTCTAGTCAGCTTTTTGGAAGCGCAGCATACAGCCGGGCATTTCAGTGGTCTGTTTCTTTTTATTGCTGCTTATTTCTACCTCTAATTTCTAAAATCTATTTTTTAATATCAATTCAACTATCTATTTATGGATTCATCCATCCATCCCTCACGACCAGCCCACTTTTCACGACCCCAAGGACACATCGATCACGTCCCTCACTACATCTGTCTCCAAAGCCACCCCTCCCTCCACCTGAAATAACTCTAGCACACTAGTGACTTGCGCCGTCAGTGCTTGCCCCGTCTTCTCCTCCTTGTCCGGCACCCGATAATCCGCTAGGCGCCGGATCCCTGCCTGTTGACTTTGCCCCCATACCCACTCAGCTAGCTCTAGCAACCCCACCGCACCCCCACCACTGTCACTACCACATATCACCCCTCCCATTTGCCGTAAAAATGCCTCGTTAAACACATCCAACCTACCCATATCCCCCTGCTGTTGCCTATCGGCCAATACGGCCAGGTATGATCTTAAAAGCACGGCTGTAAGTTGAGAATAAGACGCCAGCGGGAAAAGCGGTGCCAAGCATAGTGCCAAGCTCTGTATAGGCGGCGCTTCTACCAACCCCAACAACTGTCCTGCCGTCACACTACCCTGCGCGAGGTGCATTCTTTTTCTCCTCTGCTCTTTCTTGTCTCCAGGTTTCCCGCCTCCAGCCAATCTCATCCCTGCGCCCAGCTCTGTGGCACATGTAATGATCAAGCCTGCCATCCCATTTTTTTCCAATGTGGCCCTCGCGCTCCCACATGCCAAAGCATCAAAACAAACTGACACGGCACTTAATGCCATCGCACGCTCTGCCTGTGAGGGCAATGTGGAGGTCAAGGAAGGATCAATCACGGCAACATCAGGCGTCAGGTCCGCAGCATACAAAGGGACCAATGCCTCCTCCGGCTCGTACAAGACAAAGCTTCGATGTCCCACACTCCCTCCACCGGTGCTTGCCGTGGTGGGCACCGTCACGATTGCCAAACGATGGGCTGATAATGCTTTTTCGTTGTGAAACACTCGGAGATGGTCTCGTGCACCCCCACCGCGAGCACATGCGAGTGCAGCTACTCCCTTGGCTAGATCCAGGACGCCGCCTCCGCCTACACCAACGACAGACTGAGCCCCCATTCGCTTGGCAATCACCACACCTTCATCCACGGCTTGAGTGGTCGGGTAGCGCTCCAGCATCGAAAATGTCCCGCATTGGATGCCTACCCCGCGTAAGCGGGCGAGGACACGCTGCACGTGCGGGTCCTCTGCCCGATCTCCTGGTGTGCTAACGACGAGGGTGCGGGGACCAATAATTTGACGATGTTTGGCCCCAATTGTGTCTACAGCACCTTCGGCTAGGTCAATCTGTACAGTACAGGGTGGGATGGAGGATGTGGTGGTTGGTGCTCCTGCTGCTGTAGCTGCGGTGCTGGCAAAGGATCGATGGAGGGATGAGGCTAGGGTGAGGAGCGGGATGGGGAGGCGGCGGCGTAGGAGGAGCATGTAATGGTGACAGCAAGCGGTGTGGTGTTGCCCTAACCTATGATATGGGAATGGAGAGGAGTGGAAAAAGGTAAAAACTCATGACGCAAATACGATAGGGTGGCGCGCATTACATGACAAAACTCCTGGGGAGGTCCGAGGAAACCGAGTCGGCTTCCTGCGTTTCCAACAGAAGAAACAGCGGAATTCTCCCGTAGGGATCTAGGATGCATACGACTGACCAGGTGCGAGAGTGTAGCCCCTTGGCGTGCGTATGAGTGCAATATATTCTGTAAAGTTGACGAGTGGTGGCTTGGCTGCGCTGGTTGTGGCTCTGGCTTGCGCATCATCGCTCAGCAGTATAACGATGTGGTGGCCTCCTGATGCGAGCTTTTCTGCAATTTTAAATTAACGACCCCTTGGCCTTGACACGGCCAAGTGTCCTTGCCTGCCTACGCGCCCACCCCCAAATACAGTAGCCGCAGCAGCATGGTCTGGTCCCATATCCTCTGTCTCTCTCTTGTTCTCTCTCTGTCAGGGCGGGTATGCATGCACTTTGCGGCGGCCTGGTCGGCGGACGGCTCCTCCAATCCTGTCTCCCGCCCAACTCCTCACTCATATAACCCGCCCCTTTCACCCCACGAGAGCACCCACATACCCTTCTCCATCCCCCAAAAGCTTCATCATGTCTAACGGTTGCGCCCCCGTCACGGCTGAGACCGATTACACGCCCAAAAACATCCTCATCACCGGCGGCGCAGGTTTCATGTAAGTTCCCCTTGAAACTGTGCTGTCCTTCTTTATCCTTCTCACACACACACTCGCATACGATCACCGCGGCACACACCACAGCGCTTCTCACGTTGTCCTTCTGCTGGTCAAGAAGTTCCCCAAGTATAAGATTGTAAGTGCCTTTCCCCCTCTCGCCGCCTCCGCCGTGCTCCCATTTTGAATGCATGTGGATTTCTATTCCATTCTTCTTTCCTCTCTCATCTTTTGTCGCAAGGCTATGCCCCACCATCGACAGTGTGAAACCTCACGCCCCCATGTCGTGTATATTTATACATTCGCCTTGCCTTTACTGTGGAAGTTGGTGGTTTGAGGACCAGTCTCTCCACTTCCCTTGTTCCTTTTTTCACTTCTTACCACCCGCCTGACAACAGGTGAATCTCGATCGACTGGATTACTGCTCTTGCCTCGAAAACCTCGATGAGATCAAGTACTACAAAAACTACAAGTTCGTGAAAGGGAACATCTGCTCCTCTGACCTGGTCAACTATGTGCTGGAGGAGGAGGAGATAGACACCATCATGCACTTCGCCGCGCAGACCCACGTGGACAATAGCTTTGGGAACTCGTTCTCGTTCACGCAGAACAATATTCTGGGGACGCATGTGCTGTTGGAGAGTGCGAAAGTCCATGGCATTAAACGATTCATTCACGTGTCCACGGATGAGGTGTACGGGGAGGGAGCGGCGGACCAGGAGCCCATGTTTGAGGATCAAGTGCTCGAGGTACGGAGGGAGGGCGGGCGGAAGGGACAGAAGGTTACATATTTATTTTTTTCGTTATCTGGTAGACTGGATTCGGTGCTGTCTTGTCTGCTTTTGCGCAACGTGCGTGAGATGCTCATGCTTTTGCTTCCTTTCGTTCTCTTCCTACCACCCGCTCCTCCTCCCCCCCTCCTTCCAGCCCACCAACCCCTACGCGGCCACCAAGGCCGGCGCCGAGTTCATCGCCAAGTCCTACTCTCGTTCTTTCAACCTGCCTCTTATCATCACCAGGGGAAACAACGTGTATGGGCCCCATCAGTACCCCGAGAAGCTCATCCCCAAATTCGTTAATTTGCTCATGCGCGACCGACCCGTCACGCTTCATGGCAATGGGCTCAACACCCGTAACTTCCTCTTTGTACGTGTGCCTTTCTGTCTGTTTACAACCCTCGGCATCTCTTTTTGGCTTCTACATCCCCCTTGCTTCTAATTCTCCATGGTCACCCACCTTCCAATCCTACCTACCTACCTACCTCCCTCCCTCCTTCCCTCCCTCCCTCCTTCCTCCCTCAGGTGGAGGACGTGGCCCGCGCTTTCGAAGTCATTTTACACCGGGGCGTGACGGGCAAGATCTACAATATTGGGGGGACGAACGAAAAGGCCAATATTGAGGTGGCTAAGGATCTAATCCGGCTCATGGGCTACGAGCAGGCGGAGGAGAAAATGCTCAATTTTGTGGAGGATAGGGCTTTCAACGGTACGTAAAGCGCTTTTCGGTATTCCTCCGTTCCTTCCTCCCTCCCGATCTCTCTCTTTTTCTTTATTTTCCCGGGATGCCATGGCTGGAGTTCAATATCCTGACTCGCAATAATTGCTTATCCACCGTACCCACCCCTCCCCACCTCCCTCCCTCCGTTGCCCCGCCCTTCAGACTTGCGTTACACGGTCAATAGCGAGGCCTTGAAGCAACTGGGGTGGGAGGAGCTGGTCTCGTGGGAGGACGGGCTCAACAAGACCGTGGAGTGGTACAAGCAGTACACGGGCAGGTACGGCAACATCGACTGTGCTTTGGTGGCGCACCCACGTTCCGGGGCCTTGCACGAGTTCCCATAAAGTAACTTTAACAATAACAATAATAATGTGGAAGAAAATATGGGTGGGTGGATGGATGGAAGATGAATGAGGAGGGGGACTGAGGGAGGGATGTGGGCTAGACTCGGGTATGGTGCTTGATTGTTTGTTTTTGGACCGGTAGGAAGAGAAAGAAGGTGGTGTAGGTGTGATACATGAGCGAGGAGGGTACGTGTGTACAATATCAAAAGGAGGAGTGAGTGGGCAGGTAATGAAAGGTGCACTGGCAGGAGAAACAAGGACTGAGAAATGAAAAAGCACGGTCTGAGTAGAAAACCAAAATTTCTTGAAGAGAATTATTTTAGAGAGAGCAAGAAGTTGGAAAATGGGAGAGGAGAAGCGGGGAGAGATACGGAGATGGGGAGTTTGGTAGAGCAAGACATGCATTTCATCTGCAGTGGGAGTGGGTTTGCTGCCTTATGGTTCCTCATTTTGATAGGATCTCAATATTATTGTCATTGTCATTTTTTATTATTTATAGCTAAACACCCACTTCGCGCAGCCTTTACAATGCATGCACTATCTCCATTGGAGAGAAAGGAGGAGGAGAAGGGAAGGGGGGCCGGCAAAAGTACCTGTCTTCACAACGCCTACCCCGCACCAAATATAAGGATAAAAGCTCATGTCCTGATTCCCCTCTCTTCCATGCTTAATCCTCTCCCATTCATGCTCTGTCTGCGTATAACGGTGTACCACTGCAATAGTCTGAACGAATGACCGGAACGTACGAACGGCCCTTTCAAGCCGAAGAAATTAATGCCAGGAGTGGCGGAATTGAAAGGATAGGAAAAAGTCGTGGGATCAGAGAGAAGAGAAAGACAGATAGAGACAGAGACAAAGGGGAGCTACATCAAAGTCAGATCAGCTGACCAATTAGTACAACAAGAGCTCCACACATCCGTGACGATCTTATCGGAAGAAAAGCTTCTCATACTTGCGTTTTGTTTTTCTGCTGCTACCAAGCAAATGATGGGGGTACCCTCACGACTTCTTTATTCTTTCCTTCGAGTCAGCACGGAGAAGGCTTTAGGCTTGCATGACTTGCATGCGTGCACAGAAATAATGCTCCGTGGCTTATTGTTGTTGGACTGATGCTTCTTGAGGGGGCCCTGAGCCCAACCTCCCCACAACGACTCAGACTTTCGAAGGCGATGCCGAGCAGTCATGCCCCCTGTCCTCATTACATCCACCTCCAAACCACATCACCACAACCATTACATAAGGCTACAGCTGGATGTTGACTCCCCTGCATTGGGTTTGGAATGGACCCCTTGCCCTGGGATGGGTCATAGGGTCTTCTATCGTCTTCCCAGTGCTGCGGAAATTAGGCTTGGCCGCTGAGCCCAACACACTGGATTTTACAAACGACATGCGAGGCAAGACCATCATCGTCACAGGTAAATTTCTTTGCTCCTTAGGCCCTCATTTACTCCCTCCTTCCTTCCATTCCGAAAGCGGGGTATGTGCGAGAGAAGGTTAGAACGGAAAGACTGATGCCTCTTCTATCATTTTCCCCAGGCAGCAACACAGGCATAGGCAAGGCTACTGCTCTAAACATTGCAAAGATGGGTGCCACCGTCGTTTTGGCATGCCGCTCTCTGGAGCGGGCTAAGGCGGCTCAAGAAGATATGCTGGTGGCGCTCAAGGCCCTGGACACCTCTCGATACGATTTCCCCTTCGCTGCGAAAGGAACTTTTGTCTGTTTGCCCTTGGATTTGAGCAGCTTTGCGTCCATCAAGGCTTTTGCCCAGGAATACCGTGCTAAATTTAAGCGCTTGGATGCTCTTGTGCTGAACGCTGGATTGGCCAATGGCTCTGGGACAACCAAGGAGGGTTTCGAGGTGATGATGGGGACCAACTACCTCGGGCACTTTTACCTGGTTAAGTTACTGTTGGACGTGCTCAAAGCCACCCCGGACTCCCGCGTCGTGAGCGTGTCCTCGTTGATGCATGAATTCGGCTGCTTGGATTGGCAAGGAAGCCTGCAGAATAAATACAGCTCTCTAAAAGACCGTCTCTTCTCAAGCCGTTACAATGATTCCAAGCTTGCCCTGGTACTACTCACGCTCGAGCTCCGGCACCGTCTCAAGGGGACGTCCGTCCGAGCCGTGGCTGTCTCACCTGGAGCAGTTGCCTCAGATATTTGGCGTAGCTTTCCGTCATGGTACAAACGGCTTGTGCTTGACCCCGTGTCCTCCCTCGCATTCCTCTCCAACGAGCAAGGAAGCATTCCGAGTGTCCATGCCGCTACCCACCGAGCATTGCCTTTGGAGGACAATGAAGACGAGACGGATGTCTTGTATTTCCACCCGTATTGGTCACCTTCTTCGCGATTTCTCATGCCGTTTGAAGTCATGGGACCTTTCCATGGCTTCATTCGGGCCGGGCCGCGTTTGCCCGCGAATGCGCGGGCTGTGGCAAAGGAATTGTGGTATCAGAGTGATAAACTTGTCATCCAGCACGCTCCAGCATAAATAAAAACGTAGAAGAAAGATAAAATGAAAGCAATCATTCGAAGCATTTTTCGCCGTAAATTTCGTCGAGGGACGGGAATAGGGCTGACCTGTTGGTTGTCTTTCCTGCGCTTTACAGAGTCAAACTTGCACCTCTCGCAACAAGCGACGGTTCAATATTCACATGGCATTTCTTTCAGTCGTGTATGACGATTCAATACCGCTTCCAATCCCAAGATTCTTTTCGATGAAGCTCGTTAATGGGCTGCGAGGCCAGCACGCAAGAGAGAGCGGTTCCCCCTTTCATATAGTTCGAGTACCCGGACATACGGTCCCAAAATACATCCTTGCTTCGATGCTGCCGCTGCTGCTGCTGCAGCAGCCACGCCACACCACTCTCACTGCCTCTATGTACGCATACACAGTCAAATAATCGTCAATCATCATGCTGCGAACGGTCCTGCGCCGCCGACTTTTGTTGGGACGTAGCCGCAGCACGCCATCATTAGCAGCACCAGCTTCACTCTTCCGACACCGGCCACCATCACTCACACCAAGCACACTTGGGTTGTCCCGGGTGCTGCACCCGCAACGCATATCGTTTGAGAGCTACTTCTCGGCAACGTTTTCGACATTTGACGACTCCTTGCCGCACAGGGACAGCCCCCATCATAAGAAGAAGAAGCGGGCAAGAGACCCTCTAACGGCCCGTGCAGCCAAGGAGACCCCAGCTCCTGCTTCCGTCGAAGAACTTAAGCAGCACCATCACCCGCCGGCCATTGATAACAGCGGTATCCTGCAGGAAGGGGAGGACGAACATGGGCCGCCCGCCATCGCCGTGCGCGGGGCGCAGATGAAGGGGGGCAACGTGGTATGGCGGGCCTCCGGGGATGAAGTCAAGCAGGCCAAGCCAGCGCAATGGGAGAAGGTCAGCGCGGAAGAAAATTTGCGCAGTACCATCAAAGAGAGTAAAGTCGGTCCGTTTGATCCGAACTTTAAGTCGTTAGGTGTCATCGAGCCGGTACGTGAAGAGTTGGGAACGGGGGGAGGCTGGAGGGACGGAAAGAGTAGCTAAGCGTCGGACCTTGTCACAAGCCAGACGGTGAATGTTTGTATGGTTCTATAAATTTGTGCATGGTTACGATGTATTGCAATCCAGCTTGCCATCTTCAAACCTAATTGGGGTGGAAGATAGGCTTAATTATGGAATCGAGAGCCCTCCCGGCAGTTTATTCTAGATCGCGTGTGCGCTACTGTCAGTACATCTTAAGGACGAATCTTGTCGTCTGATTTCATGCATCCTTCACATTTTTCCGTAGCTGATCGAGAAGCAGTGCCAAACCAAACACGACACAAAAGCCTCCTGAATACTTCCATCCCCACAAACAGGACAAAGACCTAGATCTGCAGCTCATGATCTCAAACTACACCGTACCGGCGCTCGCCACCGGCCTTCGAGATCGAGAGGAAACTCTGCAACTCTGTGCCCATCTCCTGGCCAACGGCGACCTGGAGCAGCTTGAACGCGTGCTCCATCCTTATCAAGCAGGCCTCATCACGCGACGCCGACGGAAAACACGCAGTTTGGACTTGGCTGGAGGTTTGACCTCCAAGCATCTGAACATGCTGCGGAAGTATCTGCAGCGCTCTCCGCGGCAATTAACTCGGGCGGTGTCCCTACGCGCATCTGTCGTGATCCCTCTCTGCAATGTGAATGGTGTGGCCTCTGTGCTCTTTGAGCGACGCTCTAGCTTGGTCCGCTCTTTCAAGAACCAAGTCTGTTTCCCTGGTGGTATGGTGGAAGAGTCTTTAGATGTAAATATTATTGAGACATCGTTACGAGAGATGGAAGAAGAGATTGGGTTCCCGGCTAGATCGGTGGATGTGCTGGGGGTCCTGCGCTGTGACTGGTCGGAAGTGCACAAAATTACAGGTATTGGTGTCACGCCCGTCGTCGGCTTCTTGGGCGATTTGACCAAGCGCGAGCTGTCCCCGAATCCAGACGAGGTAGCAGAATGCTTTACGATTCCCTTGGCAACGCTCTTGGACGAGGAGCACTGGAGTTATGAGGAGGAGAAGGGCACGGTGGTGTTTGTCGGTGGGCCCCACGTAATTTGGGGCCTCACGGCCCATTTACTTCTTATCTTCATGAAAGACATTTTGAAGCGGTATAAGATTCGTGTGTAATAGCAAATGAAAGGATGTGGGTCAAAGATCGTTAGTGGGGTGGACATGGAAACAAATGTTGTGTTGACATGTGCATTGCATTATTACCTTGGATAGGGTCCTGATATACCGGTGTTCGGCGAGACAGGCAGAATTATAAAGTACCATGCACAAAATCAAATTTTCGAAATCGCTTTGATTGAAAGAACCCACAAAACCACTCAAGATGAGAATGGAATCGAGGACTATCGTTCTACTTCTTTGTATCACTGATTTTGGCAGCTTCAGAGTGATAAGTCCTTGATTACGGACTATACAGAAAGTTATTTAAGTTTTTAATTGTTTTTATTTTTTAGGAGTTTATTCGCCTCTAAGGCGCTTTGCCACCGGCATGGTGACATCTATTTCTATCATATTTTGAGCACCAAAATAAGCCCGCCCCGCATGACGGGGTAGCTGCC
>Ga0160419_100021_pt1 | contig 91735 bp, 74 predicted proteins | sample CelAP2metagpilot_2_FD_108196 | JGI IMG/M metagenome (GOLD analysis project Ga0160419, IMG submission 108196) | Phycosphere-associated microbial communities from Cellana algal ponds in Kailua-Kona, Hawaii, USA - Cellana AP2-4-25 metagenome pilot ...
CGGCGTGTTTGATCCTGATGCGCAGGATGAGCGACTGTCGACCCTCGATTTGGTCCGACAGATTGTTGATGAACTGGATGTGCCGGTGATCGCCGCAGGTGGCATCATGACCGGCGCTGATATTGCCGAGGCATTGGGCGCGGGCGCTGCTGCAGCCCAGCTTGGCACGGCATTCATCGCCTGTCCGGAAAGCAGTGCAGACGCTGGTTATCGCGCGGCTCTGCTCAACGGTGGCGGGGCAACTGAAATGACCGCCGTCATATCTGGCCGACCTGCGCGTTGCCTTGCAAATTCCTTCACTGCGTGGGGGCAGGAACAGCCGCCCTTGGCTGTGCCGGACTATCCAATCGCTTATGATGCGGGCAAGGCGTTGAACGAGGCTGCCAAAGCGGCAGGAGAGACCGGCTTCGGAGCGCAATGGGCCGGGCAGGGGGCAACGCGGGCACGTGCCATGTCGGCTGGAGGGTTGATGCAGCTGCTGCGCCGGGAGTTGGCAGAGGCAGCCGCTTAGTCTGTCGCAAGCGGCACATCCGAAACGAAGACGGCCGCAAGATTCAGTGAATCCCACGGCCGCAGTGTCAGTTTTACAGCTGGCTTAGCTCAGCCTTTGTATTTGCTCAGCACCATCGAGCCATTGGTGCCACCAAAGCCAAAGCTGTTCGTCATGACGCTATCGAGGCCCGCATTTTCGACCAAGTTGGTCGCAACTTCAGAGGGCTCGATGCCATCTGCGAGCGTTTCGACGTTGATCGACGGTGCGATGAAGTCGTTGTCCAGCATCAGCAGGCAGAAGATCGCTTCCAGCGCGCCAGCAGCGCCCTGGGCATGGCCTGTCATCGACTTGGTTGAGGAAATGGGAGGCACGTTGCCTGCGCCAAAGACGCGGCGGGCAGCTTCGACCTCTCCCACGTCACCAACCGGTGTCGAGGTGCCGTGTGCGTTGATGTAATCCACCTTGCGGCCTTCCGGCAGGGACTGGAGCGCGAGACGCATGGCGCGTTCGCCACCTTCGCCCGAGGGCGCAACCATATCATGCCCGTCAGAAGTTGCCGCAAAGCCGGTGACTTCGGCGTAGATCTTGGCGCCGCGGGCCAGTGCATGTTCCAGATCTTCAAGCACCACGATGCCGCCACCACCGGAAATGACGAAACCATCGCGGTCCTGATCAAATGCGCGGGAGGCCTTTTCGGGGGTGTCATTGTACTTTGACGACATTGCGCCCATCGCGTCGAACAGGCAGGACAGGGTCCAGTCCAGTTCCTCGCCACCGCCGGCAAACATCACGTCCTGCTTGCCCATCATGATCTGCTCAGCCGCATTGCCAATGCAGTGCAGAGAGGTCGAGCAGGCCGAGGTGATGGAGTAGTTGATGCCTTTGATCTTGAACGCTGTCGCCAGGTTGGCCGAGATCGTGGAGGACATGCATTTCGGCACTGCAAACGGCCCGATCCGCTTGGTCGCACCTGTTTTCAGAACGGTCTGATGCGCGGTCAGCATTGCAGAAGTGGACGGGCCACCGGAGCCTGCAACAAGACCTGTGCGCTCGTTGACGATCTGGTCCTCGCTCAAGCCGGAATCTGCAATCGCCTGGCTCATTGCGATATGGGCATAGGCCGCGCCTGCGCCCATGAAACGCAGGGTGCGCTTGTCGACATGTTCGCCGACATCCAGTTTCAGCGTCCCGGCAATCTGGCTGCGGAAACCGTGTTCAGCCATTTCAGGGTTGGCTTCGATACCGGATTTCCCGGCTTTAAGCGAGGCAAGGACCTCTTCGGCATTGTTGCCGATCGAGGAGACAATACCCAGACCGGTGACGACGACGCGACGCATGTTGCGTACTCCTATTTCTAGTTCAGGTGCCGATAGAGCGGAGGATCAGCTCTCGGACAGGGCGACCTTCATATCTTTGACCTGATAGATCACTTCACCGTCCGCTTCGACGATGCCATCTGCCACGCCCATGGTCAGGCGGCGGGTCTGGATGGCCTTGGTGAAATCGACCTTGTAGGTCAGCATCTTGCGATCCGGGCGAACCATGCCGGTGAGTTTGACTTCACCCACGCCAAGGGCGTAGCCACGCCCCTGCCAGCCGCGCCAGCCCAGGTTGAAACCGGTCAGCTGCCACAGACCATCAAGGCCAAGGCAGCCAGGCATGATCGGGTTGCCGGGGAAGTGGCAGTCAAAGAACCACAGGTCGGGAGTGATGTCGAACTCGGCCATGATGTGGCCTTTGCCGTGGGCGCCGCCATCTGCGGAGACCTCGGTGATGCGGTCCATCATCAGCATCGGCGGAGCAGGCAGCTGTGCGTTGCCGGGGCCAAAAAGCTCGCCTCGTGCACATTTCAGCAAATCGTCTTTGTCAAAGCTGCTGGGGTAATCGGCCATGCTGGCGCTTCTCCTGCCTGTGGTGTCATCATTTATCTGGCCCCCTGTAGCACCCGCGCCAAGTGTCCTGCAAGAGTTCCGGGCATTGTGTGAGCGCGTCGGTTTGTGCTGTTGCGTTTTGGTAAAGGTGCTGTGACAGGCTGGCGCAGCAATGCGATCGCGTGGAAATTGAATTGAATGCAGGCGCCGACTCTGGCTATATATGCGGTCAGCAACGCCAAGCAGGACTCGCTTCATGACGCCAACAAGCGCAGATATTGCAACTGACTGGCTGGTTTCGGCCGGTCTGCGCCCGACCCGACAGCGGGTCGCGCTGGCAGAGCTGCTGGTCGGTGATGGCAAGCACCGCCATGTCACCGCCGAGAGCCTGTTTGACGCAGCCAAGGACAAGGGCGCGGCTGTGTCGCTCGCCACGGTCTACAACACGCTGCGTGCGTTTTGCGAGGCAGGCGTGCTGCAGGAGATTACGGTGGACGGCTCCAAGAGCTATTTTGACACCAACACGCATGACCATCCGCATTTCTTCTGGGAAGAAGACGGGCGGCTGTCCGACGCGCCCTCTGATCAGCTGGTGATCCAGCGCCTGCCTGCCGCACCTGATGGGGTGGAAATCGCGTCGGTTGACGTGGTGATCCGCCTGCGCAAGGTCTAGGTCACAATCGATTTCAAGATGCCCTGCGCCTGCGCAAGCAGGCTGTTGGCGCTTGGCTTTGCATGGCTGATCAGGACGATGGGTTCTTCTGCGGTGACGTCTGAAATCGGGACCGCGGCCAGCTGTTTGCCGTCATATGACGTGTTTCCGGGAGGGTGGCTGTAGGTGATGCCGACCCCTTCACCGTTGGCAGCAAGGCTGCGTAGGAGTTCGACTGATGCCGCCCGATGTGCAATGCGGGGCAGGCTCGCAACGGATTTGAACAGCGCCAGCATATGGCGAACAGACAGCCCCTCGTCGGACAGAATCAACGGATGACCCGCCAGCTCTCTCAGCGTAACCGCCTGCTGGCGCGCGAGCGGATGGGTTTGCGGAACCAGCGCACGGGGGGCTCTGCGCGACAGCTCTTGTCTGGCGAAACTGCCATCAACGCCAAGATCATAGCTGATCGCCATATCCACATCACCGCCGGTCAGCGCTGCAATCAAGGGTTCGAAATCATCGACGCGGTATCGGATGGCCACTTCGGGTAGTGCGCTCCGCAATGCTTGCAGTGCCGGGGCCAGCACAAATGGGGCCAGATCACTGAAACATCCGATCGTCAGTTTCTGGCCTGACGTATCTTCATCGCTCTGACCTTCGAGGCGGGCTGCCTGGTCGAGCAATGCCTGAGCCTGCTCGGCAAAGATCCGACCCTGTGGCGTCAGCACAACCGCCGCCCCCTTGCGGCGCAGGAACAGGGCCTGGCCGAGGTGCTCCTCAACCCGCGCAAGGGCATTGGATAGGGCCGGCTGGCTGACATGAGCCGCTGCCGCAGCTGCCGAGAGGCTGCCATGCTGGGCGATTGCGCAGACATATTCGTAATGGCGGAGGGTTAGGTATAACATCAGGCTATTGCTCGCATTCTTAGATATTATTTGAGCATTCGCCGTGGCTGAGCGCAAGATCCTCTGGAACGGGTCTGCCAGATCATGGAACCCCGAAGATTTGAGACCAAGGACAGCGCGATGCCCCATCCCCTCATTACCCAAGACCACATCGACCAATTTCAGCGCGATGGTGTGACCCTGATCCGTGGGCTTTTTGCTGATCAGGTTGAGCTGCTGCGCGATGGCGTCGAGGCCAATATGGCTGAACCAGGCCCCTATGCGTCAAACAACGAAAAGAAGGGGCAGACCGGCCGGTTCTTTGATGATTATTGCAACTGGACCCGCATTTCGCAGTTCGAACAAGCCATCAACGACTCCCCCGTGGCCGAGGTTGCGGCTGATTTGATGCAGTCAAAGCGCGTGCAGATGTTCCATGACCATGTCCTGGTGAAAGAGCCGGGAACCTCTATGCCTACGCCCTGGCACCAGGATGGACCCTACTATTTCGTCGAAGGGCAGCAGACCATCAGCTTCTGGTCGCCACTGGATCAGGTGAAAGAGGCATCGCTGCGCTGCGTGGCGGGTTCGCACCTTTGGGAAAAGGAAGTCCTGCCGACCCGCTGGGTGTCGGAGGAAGGGTTCTTTCCGGATGAGGGGCAATACATGCCCGTTCCGGATCCGGACGCAGAGGGTATGACGGTTTTGGAATGGGAGATGGAGCCCGGTGATGCGGTCGCTTTCAACTACCGGACGCTTCATGGTGCGCGTGGCAATACGAGTGACACGCGCCGCCGTGCGTTTTCGTTGCGCCTGGTAGGAGACGATGCACGATATATCGAGCGTCCGGGCCGCACCTCTCCGCCCTATCCGGGCCATGACATGACACCAGGCCAGGTTCTGCGCGAAGACTGGTTCCCGGTCCTGCTGCAGCGGTGATCTAACTCGGTCTGAGCGGCTCTTGCGGCTCAGACCCAGCCCGCTGGGTCAGAACCACTGGCCCGGTTCAATCAGACCAAGATCCAGAAGTTGCCGCGCCTGCCAGTCAAATGGGGTGGAGTTGTGCCAGTAGAAGCTGTCGATCTCGAAGGCCGAGCCCGGGTTGCGTTTCAAAGCTTTGGCAGTTCTGAAAGAGCAGACAGCAGCTGTCAGATTGTGATGCCAGGGGCAGGCGTAGGTGTTGTATTCCGGTTCATTGAAACGGTGATCCTCAAGCAGCCGCAGGCCGGGGCGGGCTCTGAATAGCGAGATGCGGTCAATCTTGCGACTGACCTTCGGGATATGCTCTTCGTAGCGCCAGCGCACACCCCCGAAGAAATCCAATTGCCGCTCTAGTGGGTGCCCGGTTTCCGGATCGAGCCGTGCCTGCGCGTAGTACCCCGATTTATCAAGATGCGCGTCCTCCAGGGACACTCCGTTCGGGTGGGTCTCTAAATTCGCCGCGTATAGGTCGATTACGTAGGTCAGCATTGCCGCACGGCGCTCTTCGGCGTGGAACGTCAGCATTTCGCCGACACTGCGGGTCTCGCTGAAGGGGTAGAACAAATATTCGGCGTTGTAGCAGTAGTAGAGCCAACATCCGGGTGCCGCGACATCGATCACCCGATTGATCGCATCGAATACCGCTTCGCGCCTGCTGCAATCAAACGGTACACGATGGATCCGACTTTCGACGTCATAAGGCAGATCAAAGGCATCAGGCACAAAGGCGACGACCTCGGCAAAACCACAATCGAGATGGTGGCGCAGTGTTGTGGTCATCTCCACCCGGTCTTCGATGAAGATCATGGCAACTGGCCCGGATGCCAGGATCTCGGTTCCCTGACTTAAGAACTCTCCGAGTGAGGAATGCATCATCTGCGACTGCCCATTTTTGAGTGCCAGCTTCCGTGTCTGGCGATTGCTGTTAAATTCGGGTAATCGGGCTGGCATTGCAAGCAGAGCCGTTTCCGGCTATGCCACGCCGCTGTTGCTACCCCTCCGGTGAAAAGGTTGTCCCCATGAGCGCTCCGAAGAAGCTGTTTATCAAGACCTATGGCTGTCAGATGAATGTCTATGACAGTGAACGCATGGCCGAAGCGCTGGGCGGTGAAGGTTACGTTGAAACCAAATCGCCCGACGACGCGGACATGATCCTTCTGAACACATGTCATATCCGGGAGAAGGCAGCGGAGAAGGTCTATTCCGAGCTGGGCCGCTTCAAGGGGCTGAAGGCCGACAAGCCGGACCTCAAGATCGGTGTTGCGGGCTGTGTTGCCCAGGCCGAGGGGGAAGAGATCATGCGCCGCCAGCCGCTGGTCGATCTGGTTGTCGGCCCGCAAAGCTATCACCGCCTGCCGGAGATGGAAGCCAAGGCACGAACCGGGGAAAAGGTCCTGGACACCGACTTCCCCGAAGAAGACAAATTCGAGAAACTGAAAAACCGTCCCAAGGCCAAGCGCGGCCCAACGGCGTTTCTGACGGTGCAGGAAGGCTGCGACAAGTTCTGCGCGTTCTGCGTGGTGCCCTATACCCGCGGTGCCGAGGTCTCGCGCCCGGCAGACCGCATCCTGCGCGAAGCGCGTGATCTGGTAGAGCGCGGCGTGCGCGAAATCACCCTGTTGGGGCAGAACGTGAACGCCTACCACGGCGCCGGTCCGAACGGTGACATGACCCTGGCGCAGTTGATCTGGGAGCTGGACAAGGTTGACGGATTGGAGCGTATTCGTTTCACCACCTCGCACCCCAACGACATGCAGGACGACCTGATCGAGGCGCATGGCACCTGCGCCAAGCTGATGCCCTATCTGCACCTGCCGGTGCAGGCTGGGTCTGACAAGATCCTCAAGCGGATGAACCGCGCGCACACGGCGGAAAGCTATATCCGTCTGATCGAGCGTATCCGTGCCGCGCGTCCCGATATCCTGATTTCCGGCGATTTCATCGTCGGCTTCCCGGAAGAGACCGAAGAGGACTTCCAGGCCACAATGGACCTGGTGGAAGAGGTTAAGTACGGCACCGCCTATTCCTTCAAATACTCAACCCGCCCCGGCACACCGGCTGCAGAGCGCGCGCAGGTTGATCCTGCGGCGGCGGATGACCGTCTGCAGCGGCTGCAGGCTTTGCTGACCCAACAGCAGCGTGAAGTTCAGGACAGCATGGTCGGCCGCGAAGTTGGCGTTCTGTTTGAAAAAGCTGGCCGCCTGCCTGGTCAGATGGTCGGCAAATCCGACTATCTCCACGCCGTTCACGTTGCGGATTGTGATCGCAACATCGGGGATCTGGCGCGTGTACGTATTGTCTCCTCTGGGCCAAACTCTCTCGCAGGTGAACTGATCGGCTGATCTGCGCCGTTGCTGTCATGCCAGACTGGCGCGGCTCTCCTGTGGGATCCGCGTTTCAGTCGGCTGCAAATCTGGGCCGCGGTTAAGCATTTGATTGCAATTGCAGGCCCATACCTGCGATTATTGCTCAAAATCGGAGCTTTACGCCGGGGTTGCCCCGGCCACGATGGGCTCTGCAGATCGGCGAGGGGAGCAGGTTTTTCGATGTTGAATGTTAAGCGTGTCATCGGTGGTACGGCAATCGCGGCCACGATGTGTGCGGGTGGTGTCGCCTCGGCGCAGGACGGTGGCTTTGGCGGTCCGGGCCAGCGATATGTGCCGACGATCTGGGTTGACCCCGATGGCTGTGAGCATTGGGTGATGGACGACGGAGCCGAAGGGTTCATGACCCCTCATGTGACCCGTGATGGCAAACCGGTCTGCCGTCGTGGCAACATCTGTGGCGTAATGCCAAGCGATCAGTTTTTTGCCACCAACAAGCACCGCATCAGCGCAGCAGGACAAAAACGCCTGCAGGAGTTCTTTCAATCCGCCAACGCCAGCGCATTCATCATCACCGGGCATACCGACAGTCGTGCGTCTGATGAATACAACATGCGCCTGTCACAGCGTCGCGCCAATGCAGTGGCAGAGGTCGGCGAATCCGTCGGCGCCCGGATCCTGGAGGCGCGAGGCTACGGCGAGCGCGACCCGCGTGTGCCAAACGACTCCGCATCCAACATGGCGCAAAACCGCCGTGTCGAAATCATCTGCCTGCGCTGAGGGATCTGATCATGAAATTGGCCAAAACACTTCTGGTGCTGTCGGTGGCAGCTGGTCTTGGGGCTTGCGGGGAGAAGGTCGACAAAACGGTTGACCGAGGCTTTGACAGCAAGGACCTGTCGCAACTGAAAGCAGGCATCTGGGTTGACCCAACAGGATGCGATCACTGGATTATTGACGATGGTGTCGAGGGCTACCTGTCACAGCGCCTCGGGCCTGATGGCCGTCCGGTCTGTTCTGGGGTGGCGCCTCCGAATACGGCTGTTGGACCGTTCAAGTCGGGTTCCAGTTTTGAAGATGTGATCTGACGCTCGGTGTCAAACACTGCATGAAGAGTGGACAGGCCGCCCCCAAATGGGCGGCCTATTTGTTTCAGTCGCGTGAAATTGCACGGCTCGTGCTTGCGCCTGCGCTGCGGGAAAGGCACACTGAAACTGCAACGTCAAAGACAGGAGACGGGATTGGCCATTGGCACTTTGACCCCTTCGCAAGAGCAGGGCAGCTCACATGAGGCACTGCTTGAATTCCCTGACAATCGGCTGCTGATCGATCTTTGTGGAGAATATGATCGCAACCTCGCCTCGATCGAGCAGGCGCTGGGGGTCCAGATCGTCCGACGTGGCAATCAATTGTCTGTTTTGGGAGAAGATGGCGCGCGGGAACAGGCCGCAGCGGTACTGGCCGCGCTTTATGATCGACTGGAAACAGGCCGCAGCGTAGAGGCGGGGGATATCGACCGCGAATTGCGAATGGGACAGGAAGAACCGGCTGAACCCGGCAGTCAGCTGGAGATGTTCCGCGGTGGCAAGGTCGAGATCAAGACCCGCAAGAAATTGGTCGAGCCGCGCACCGACGCCCAGAAAGCCTATGTGCAGTCGCTGTTCGAACACGAACTGGCCTTTGGTATCGGCCCGGCGGGCACCGGGAAGACCTATCTTGCCGTTGCGGTCGGGGTGAGCATGTTCATCACTGGCCACGTCGACAAGATCATCCTGTCCCGCCCGGCTGTCGAAGCTGGCGAGAAACTCGGCTATCTGCCCGGCGACATGAAGGACAAGGTCGATCCCTACATGCAGCCCCTTTATGATGCGTTGAACGATTTCCTGCCGGGAAAACAACTCGCGAAGCTGCTTGAGGAAAAACAGATCGAGATTGCGCCGCTTGCCTTTATGCGGGGACGTACTCTCTCTAACGCGTTTGTCGTGCTGGACGAGGCGCAAAATGCCACGACCATGCAGATGAAGATGTTCCTGACCCGTCTGGGTGAGGGTTCACGCATGGTGATCACAGGCGACCGTAGCCAGGTCGATCTGCCACGTGGGGTGTCTTCGGGCCTTGCGGATGCAGAGCGTCTTTTGAAATCCATCCCCAAAATCAGCTTCAACTACTTCACGGCCCGCGACGTTGTGCGCCACCCGCTTGTGGCGGCCATCATCGAGGCCTATGAGGCGGATGAAAAACCTGCCTGACACCCAGGGCAAAACACGAAATTGCAATTGATCCGGGGCGCGCTTGCTTGGCAAGGCGCGCTTTGGTTCGGAAAAGGCGGCTATGGGCCTCGACATTTCTATCGAAGAAGATCGCTGGCTAGAGGCGGATCTGGAGCCTCTTGTCATCGAGGCAACCGAAGCCGTGCTGTCCCATTTCCAACTTGACCCCGAGGCGTGCGAAATTTCGGTGCTGGCCTGTGATGACGCCCGGATCGCCGTCTTGAACGAGGATTTCCGCCAAAAGGCCAAGCCGACCAATGTGCTCAGCTGGCCTGCCGAAGAGCTCGCAGCAGAGGAGCCGGGTGGCACACCTATGGCTCCTGAGGCTGATTTTACAGGTGAAATTCCCTTGGGCGATATTGCGATTGCCTATGAAACCTGCGCGCGCGAAGCGCAGGAGGCGGGCAAACCGCTGGCCGACCACCTGCGCCATTTGATCGTTCACGGATTGTTGCATCTTCTCGGCTATGATCACATTCGTGACCCGGATGCCACTTTGATGGAAGGTCTTGAGGTCGAGATACTTGGCAAAATGGGTATCGATGACCCATATACTGTAGAGGACAGCCCGAATTACGGGCGTATCGGATAGGAAAGATGGGCGACATAGACGGCAGTTCTAACGCAGCGCATGGCGCGCTGGAGAACGGGAGCAGCGCTGGCGATAGTGCGGTTGCGGCTCAATCAACAGGGCTTTTGGGGCGTATTTTCGGCTCTTTTGGCTCCGCAGACTCTGAGGAAGAAGTGGCCGTGGTCCCGGATGCCAACGGTACAGCGCAACCTCATGGCATGATCAATCTGCGTCGTCTGCGTGTCGAGGATGTGGCCATCCCGGCGGCGGAAATCGTGGCGGTGTCTGCCTCTACCCCCAAAGATGAGCTGGTGCAGATCTTCCGGGAAAGCGGCTTTACGCGCATTCCCGTTTATGAGGGCACGCTGGACACGCCAATTGGTTTCGTCCACCTCAAGGACTTTGCGCTGATGCATGGCTTCAACTGCGAAGAGTCCGATTTTTCGCTACAGGGGATGGTGCGGCCGCTTTTGTTTGTGCCCCCATCCATGACGATCGGTGTTCTGCTGACCAAAATGCAGGCGGAACGGCGGCATATGGCGCTGGTCATTGACGAATACGGCGGTGTGGATGGCCTTTTGACCATTGAGGATCTGATTGAACAGGTCGTCGGTGAGATCGAGGATGAACACGATGCGGGCGAAGACCAGATGTGGTTTCGCGAAAAAGAGGGGTGCTATATCGCCCAGGCCCGCGCCCCGCTGGAAGAGTTTGAAACAGAAATCGGCCGGTCCCTGACCAATCACGATGATGTGGATGGAGAGGAAATCGACTCGCTCGGCGGGTTGGTATTCATGCTGTCTGGTCGTGTTCCTGTGCGGGGTGAGGTGATTCAGCACCCCGATGGCCCAGAGTTCGAAGTGATGGACGCCGACCCACGCCGGATCAAACGGTTGCGGGTTCGTCTCCCCGGCCAGAGTTGATGGCGAAGGCCCTCCGCCTTGCCGATCGGGGCGGGGCCGCTGCCCGATTGATCGGCGCCTGTACATCGGGCGCCGCACTGGCGCTTGCGCTTGCGCCCTTCCATTTCATTTGGCTTGTGCCGCTTTGCCTTGGTTTGATCGGCAGGCAGGCATTGTCGCTTGAGGGATGGAAACAAGGGGCTTTCTACGGTTGGCTTTTGGGGACATCCTATTTCGCTGTCGCGATGGTGTGGATCTACGAACCGTTTCAGATTGATGCGGAACGTTACGCCTGGATGGCACCTTTTGCGGTTGTCGGGCTGGCGGCTGGTTTGGCGTTGTTTTGGGCCGCTGCCTTTGCCGCCGCCACCCAATGGGGCAGGGGGGCTGCGCGGATCCTTGTCCTGATTGCGGCCCTGTCGCTGGCGGAGTTTGGACGTGCCTATCTGCTGACGGGGTTGCCATGGGCGGCGTCTGCGCAGTTCTGGATTGATACACCTGTTGCGCAGATGTTGCCGTTGATCGGTCCTCAAGGGGTCGCAGTGTTGACCCTGATTGCGTTTCTTCCTTTGGGGCTTTTGTCCTTGCGTCCGGTTTGGGCGGTGCTGCCACTGGCCGCATCGGCATTTTGTGTCGCGCTGGTTCCGTCGCCTCCGGCTGTGGAAATGACAGACAAGACCATCCGTTTGGTGCAGCCCAATGCCCCGCAGGATGAAAAATGGCACCCTGATCTGCGTTGGTCTTTTGTGCAGCGCCAGGTCGAATACACAAGCGCGCCCGGTGACGTGGATCTTATCGTTTGGCCCGAAACGGCTGTGCCGCTGATGCTGCACTACGCGGAAGATGTGCTGACCCAGATTTCTGCTGCCGCGGGCCAGACGCCGCTATTCCTTGGCATCCAGCGCCGTGAGGCGGGCCAGTATTTCAACTCGGCCATTTTGCTGGAAGAGGGGGGCGCGCCAAGCCAGATCTATGACAAGGCGCATCTGGTGCCATTTGGAGAGTATGTCCCTGCCGGAAATCTGATGGCGCGGTTTGGCATTCACGGCTTTGCCTCGCAGGCAGGTGCGGGTTATGCAGCCGGGCCGGGGCCGCAGGTGATTGACCTACCGATCGGCAAGGCGTTGCCCCTGATCTGCTATGAAGCCGTGTTCCCGCAGGATGTAAACGCCGCGCCGGAAAGAGCGGATGTCCTGATCCAGATCACCAACGATGCATGGTTCGGGACATACTCTGGCCCCTTTCAGCATCTCGTACAGGCCCGTATGCGGGCGCTTGAACAGGGGTTGCCTATGGTTCGGGTCGCCAATACCGGGATTTCCGCGATGATTGATCCCTACGGCCGGATCGTTGATTCCCTGCCTCTTGGCGTGGCTGGATATATTGATGTGCCCCTTCCAGCACCGCTGGCCCCCACACTCTATGCGCGTACAGGCGATATCTGGGTGTTTCTCTTCTGCATTGTTCTATGTGTGGGGGGGATGGCTTTTTCGCAGAGTATTGCACGCAGGTCATAGCTCGTTAAGCATAGCGGATTATAGATTGACGAGTCCTGCCGGTCCGCGTAGTGCGGTCCGATTACTGCCACAACGGCTTCCTGGCGTGGCAGGCTGAACCCCCAACGGAGCACCACTTTCATGACACGACCCAACTACACTTTCACTTCGGAATCTGTTTCCGAGGGCCACCCCGATAAGGTCTGTGACCGTATCTCGGATGCTGTTCTTGACGCCTTTCTGAGCGAAGAGCCCGAGGCCCGCGTTGCTGCGGAGACCTTTGCCACGACCAATCGTGTGGTCATTGGTGGTGAAGTGGGCCTGTCCGATCAGGAAAAACTGCAGGACTACATGGGCCGCATCGACGAGATCGCCCGCGCCTGCATCAAGGATATCGGCTACGAGCAGGACAAGTTTCACCACGAGACGGTTGAGATCACCAACCTGCTGCACGAACAATCCGCCCACATCGCCCAGGGCGTGGACGCGGCTGAAGACAAAGACGAAGGCGCTGGCGACCAAGGTATCATGTTTGGTTTTGCAACCAACGAAACCTCGGCTCTGATGCCTGCACCGATCCAGTACAGCCACGCAATTCTGCGCCGCCTTGCCGAAGTGCGCAAGAATGGCACCGAACCTGCGCTTGGTCCGGATGCGAAATCCCAGCTGTCCGTTGTCTATGAAAACGGCAAGCCGGTTCGCGTCAGCTCTCTGGTGCTGTCGACGCAGCATCTGGACGAGACGCTGACCTCAAACGACATTCGCGCCATTGTCGAACCCTACATCCGTGAAACCCTGCCCGATGGCTGGCTGACCGATGAAACCGTCTGGCACGTGAACCCAACTGGCAAGTTTGTAATCGGCGGCCCGGATGGGGACGCAGGTCTGACAGGTCGCAAGATCATCGTTGACACATACGGTGGCGCAGCGCCTCACGGTGGCGGGGCGTTCTCTGGCAAAGACCCGACCAAGGTTGACCGCTCAGCTGCATACGCTGCGCGTTATCTTGCAAAGAACGTGGTCGCTGCAGGCCTGGCCGATAAATGCACCATCCAGCTGTCTTACGCGATTGGCGTGGCAAAGCCGTTGTCGATCTACGCTGACACCCACGGAACCGGTGACGTTCCTGCCGACAAGATCGAGGCAGCAATTGATCGGATCATGGATCTGACCCCGCGCGGCATCCGCTCTCACCTTGGTCTGAACAAGCCGATCTATCAGCGCACCGCAGCCTATGGCCACTTTGGCCGCGAACCTGACGCCGATGGTGGTTTCAGCTGGGAACGCACCGATCTCGTCGATGCGCTGGCAAAAGCGATCTGATCCAATCTGGATGACATGATCTGAAAAGGGCGGGAGATTTCCTGCCCTTTTTTCATTTTCAGTCCCTCTGAAAGTCATTGGTAATGCGGTGTCATTACTGGCAAGGTGCTTGCGAACTCAAAATGGACGTAGCCCGTGTCACTCTCGTTTGGCGTCAAATCTTCTCTAACCCTTGCGGCAGTGCTGTGCTGCAGTGTCGCGAAGGGCGCACAAGCGAGAGACACTTTGCCGCCGAAATTCAAGGTGGACGGCCAGACTTTGATCTATGACACCGAGGAGCCGGAAGAAAACACCGGCAAGGATGGTGCAAGATCTGAAATCTGGGAAATAACCGAAGACGACATCGAACCCTTTCGCGATATTCTCGCGGCCAATCCTGCCATCGATCGCCTGCAGCTGAACAGCGGTGGTGGCAGTGTCTATGCGGGCGAGACGATTGCCGAAATCGTTCTTGAACATGGGTTGGATACCTGGGTCGTCGGAGAGTGCATCAGCGCCTGCGTTGATATCTTTCTTGCGGGCGAGGGGCGGCAAATGACGCTAGGCTCTCAGATCGGGTTCCATCAGCGAGATTGGGCGCCAAAGGCAGTCCAAGGCTATTACCGGCGCTGGCGAAAGGACGAAGACTGGGCGACACCGTTTGAGTTTGGCTCTTGGATCTATCGTGATACCCAGGCAGAGGTGTTCCTGCATCTGGACTACATGCTGGATCGCGGTGTTGACCCGGAGTTTGCGATCGAAACACTGAAGACGCCGCCACATGATATCTGGTTTCCCACTCGGCTGAGGTTGATTGCGGCAGGTGTCCTGCGCGAAGGCGGCTAGCGGCTAAAGCCATTCCAGCTGCGTTGCGGGCAATCGGAAGGACGCTTGGTGGCTTGACCCAACGCTGTGGTTCAGGCAGATGGGCGGCCAGATTTTTCACAGCTCTACAGGAAACGCATCTGATGTCTGATGACAACAAACCCAACCCGGCGCCGACTGGGGACACCCGGCCCAACGCGGTTGATAAACATCAGAGCGGTGCGCCCTGGCGCAACTTTTATGGCCGCCTCAAGGGCAAGCAGCTCAAGGACAGCCAGCAGCGCTATCTTGACGAAGATCTTGCCGCGCTTAGCCCGGGGGCTGTGGGTTGGGATGAAAATCCCGATCGCACGCTGCTTGATCTGGACAGCCTGTTCGGTGGCCGTGACGTCTGGCTTGAGGTCGGCTTTGGCGGTGGTGAGCATTTGGTTCATCAGGCGGTTTCGAACCCCGATGTCGGGATCATCGGCGCAGAACCCTACATCAACGGTGTTGCCATGCTTCTGGGCAAAATCCGCAGGGCGGGGGCCGATAACATCCGGGTGCATCCGGGTGATGCGCGTGACCTGATGGACGTGCTGCCGGAACAGTCGATCTCTCGTGCTTTTCTGCTCTACCCCGACCCTTGGCCAAAAGCACGCCACCACCGCCGCCGTTTTGTGACCCAAGAACACCTGGCACCTTTGGCGAAATGCCTGAAGCCCGGTGCCATTTTCCGTGTGGCGACCGATATTCCTGACTATGTCCGCCAAACCATGGAAGAAGTGCCGCAGGCGGGGTTTGAATGGCTTGCCGAGGGGCCGGATGATTGGCGCAACGCATGGGGCGATTGGATCTCCACGCGCTACGAGCAAAAGGCGCTGCGCGAGGGGCGGACCCCGCATTACATGACCTTCCGCCGTCTGTAATTTCCCATCAGCCGTCACATTTTCCCGTTCGGAGCTCATGCTCGTGGGGCCATGTGGCAGCAAAACACGCTGGACCGACCCGAACCGATTGGGTAGGTCCAGATGTGAACGCTAGCATTGAAAGGTTCCTCATGTCCGGACACGGCACGCCAATCCCGATGACATCCCACCGCGCGAACCCCCTGAAAGGGGTTGCCGAGGTTCCGGGCGACAAGTCCATTTCGCACCGCTCCATCATTCTGGGTGCGCTGGCCGTTGGCGAAACAAAGATCACGGGCCTGCTGGAAGGCGAAGATGTGCTCGACACCGCCAAGGCGATGCGCGCAATGGGCGCCGAGGTGACAAAGCATGACGACGGCAGCTGGTCTGTTCACGGTGTGGGGGTTGGCGGTCTGGCGGAGCCTGATCAGGTGATCGACTGCGGCAATTCGGGCACCGGCGTTCGCCTCATCATGGGGGTGATGGCCACGTCTGCAATCACCGCGACCTTCACCGGGGATGCAAGCCTCAATAAACGGCCGATGGCGCGAGTTACCGATCCGCTGGCCCTGTTTGGCACAAAATCCGTGGGCCGTTCCGGGGGGCGTTTGCCGATGACCATCGTGGGCGCGGTAGAGCCGACACCTGTGCGCTACACCGTTCCGGTGCCCTCGGCTCAGGTGAAATCTGCGGTTCTGCTTGCGGGTCTCAACGCGCCCGGGAAAACCGTTGTGATTGAGAAAGAAGCCACGCGTGACCATTCAGAGCGGATGCTGGCTGGCTTTGGTGCCGAAATCACGGTTGAGGACACAGACGAAGGCCGGGTCATTACGCTGACCGGACAGCCCGAGCTGCAGGCGCAGGTCATTGCGGTGCCCCGCGATCCGTCCAGCGCGGCTTTCCCGGTCTGTGCAGCGCTGATCACGCCGGGGTCTGATGTGCTGGTGCCAGGTATCGGGCTGAACCCGACCCGCGCCGGTCTGTTCTACACTCTGCAGGATATGGGTGCGGATCTGACCTTTGAAAACATGCGCGAGGAAGGCGGCGAGCCAGTCGCCGATCTGCGCGCGAAATTCTCCCCCAACATGAAGGGGATCGAAGTCCCGCCGGAACGTGCAGCTTCGATGATTGATGAATATCCCGTTCTGTCTGTTGTGGCCTCCTTTGCGAGTGGCAAGACCATGATGGCAGGCGTTAAGGAACTGCGCGTCAAGGAAAGCGACCGCATTGACGCGATGGCGCGTGGCCTGCGCGCAAATGGCGTGATGGTTGAAGAGGGTGACGATTGGTGGGCCGTGACCGGCATGGGCGCTGATGGTGTCCCGGGTGGCGGCACTTGCGAAAGCTTCCTTGATCACCGTATCGCAATGTCTTTCATGGTGATGGGTATGGGGGCGCAAAACCCGGTGACTGTGGACGACAGCACCCCGATCGCCACGTCTTTCCCGATCTTCACGCCGCTGATGACCGGCCTTGGCGCCCGGCTTGAGACCTCATCATGAGCTTCACGGTCGCAGTCGACGGGCCGGCAGCCGCAGGTAAGGGCACGATCTCCCGTGCTGTTGCCGCGCATTTCGGTTTTGCCCATCTCGATACAGGCCTTCTTTATCGTGCTGTTGGCGCTCGGATGCTGGCAGGGGAAAAACCAATCGCTGCGGCTGAGGCGCTGTTGCCAGAAGATCTGGAGCGGCCAGAGTTGCGCACCGCGGAGGTGGCTCAGGCGGCCTCTAAGGTTGCGGTCATTGCCGAAGTGCGTGCAGCGCTTGTTGATTTCCAAAGAGCATTTGCGCGCCGGGCTGGTGGCGCGGTTCTTGATGGCCGCGATATCGGAACGGTGATCTGCCCACGCGCGCAAGCCAAGCTCTTTGTCACCGCAAGTGCAGAAGTGCGCGCCACCCGGCGTCTGAAGGAACTGCTGGCGGCGGGTCATCCGACAACGCTGGCCGAGGTTCTGGAGGATGTGAAGGCCCGCGATGCACGGGACATGAACCGTTCCGAAGCGCCGCTGAAACCCGCGCAGGACGCTGTGCAGATCGACACCAGTACGCTGAGTATCGAAGAGGCCGTTGAAATGGCCATCGCAGCGATCGGGGCGCGACGTTAGGGTCGTATCGTCCATTCTGCGACTTGGGATCATCATTTCGGCGTAAATTCCCCACGCAATCGAGGTACTACCTGCGACCTTTGGGCCGGTTATCGCCTTGTTTGTATCGTTTCTCTTGCGCGGGATGGGGAATCCCAGTAACAAACGCCCTGTCACTATAGGGGCGGTTAACGCACGGGCGGCATTCTGAGCAGGGTCGGGGCACACCTCGGCCCTTTGTGTTTGTCTGATCAGACCGGCATGTGCTGCGCCCCATACGGACCAATCTTCAAGACCGGCGGAGACAACCGCCCGGCCAGATAAAACCGATTTGTAAAGGAAACCTGAGACCTCATGGCTCAAAACACATCGATGGAGGAATTCGAAGCCCTCCTGAACGAAAGCTTCGAAATGGACACCCCCGAAGAGGGTTCCGTTGTTAAAGGCAAGGTCATCGCAATCGAAGCAGGCCAGGCCATCATCGACGTAGGCTACAAAATGGAAGGCCGCGTCGAGCTGAAAGAATTCGCAAACCCTGGCGAAGCTCCCGAAATCTCTGTTGGCGACGAAGTAGAAGTCTACCTGCGCGCAGCTGAGAACGCCCGTGGCGAAGCTGTCATCTCCCGCGAGATGGCGCGCCGCGAAGAAGCATGGGATCGCCTGGAAAAAGCATACGCAGACGACCAGCGCGTCGAAGGTGCTATCTTCGGTCGTGTCAAAGGCGGCTTCACCGTCGACCTGGGCGGCGCTGTTGCATTCCTGCCCGGCTCGCAGGTTGACGTGCGCCCCGTGCGCGACGCTGGCCCGCTGATGGGTCTGAAGCAACCGTTCCAGATCCTGAAGATGGACCGTCGTCGTGGCAACATCGTTGTGTCCCGCCGTGCGATCCTCGAAGAGTCCCGCGCCGAGCAGCGCGCCGAAGTCATCGGCAACCTGTCCGAAGGCCAGGCAGTGGACGGTGTCGTCAAGAACATCACCGAATACGGTGCGTTTGTTGACCTCGGCGGCGTTGACGGCCTGCTGCACGTCACCGACATGGCATGGCGCCGTGTGAACCACCCGTCCGAGATCCTGTCCATTGGCGAAACCGTCAAGGTTCAGGTCATCAAGATCAACAAAGAGACTCACCGTATCTCCCTCGGCATGAAACAGCTGCAGGAAGATCCGTGGGATCTGGTTGGCGCCAAGTACCCGCTGTCCTCCGTGCACAAGGGTCGCGTCACCAACATCACCGATTACGGTGCATTTGTTGAGCTGGAGCCGGGCGTCGAAGGTCTGGTCCACGTCTCCGAAATGTCCTGGACCAAGAAAAACGTCCACCCGGGCAAAATCGTCTCCACTTCCCAGGAAGTCGACGTCATGGTCCTGGAAATCGATGGTGCCAAGCGCCGCGTTTCCCTGGGCCTCAAGCAGACCATGCGCAACCCGTGGGAAGTCTTCGCTGAGACCCACCCGGAAGGCACTCAGGTCGAAGGCGAAGTCAAGAACATCACCGAATTCGGTCTGTTCATCGGCCTCGACGGCGACATCGACGGCATGGTTCACCTGTCCGACCTGTCCTGGGACGAGCGTGGCGAAGATGCGATCCAGAACTACCGCAAAGGCGACATGGTTTCGGCCGTTGTCTCCGAAGTGGACGTCGAGAAAGAGCGTATCTCCCTGTCGATCAAAGCCCTGGGCGGCGACAAGTTCGCTGAAGCCGTTGGCGGCGTGAAGCGTGGTTCCGTGATCACCGTTGAAGTGACCGCGATCGAAGACGGTGGCATCGAAGTGGAATACGAAGGCATGAAGTCCTTCATCCGCCGCTCCGACCTGTCCCGTGACCGCGCAGAGCAGCGCCCTGAGCGTTTCTCGGTTGGCGACAAGGTCGACGTTCGCGTCACCAACGTCGACTCCAAGACCCGCCGTCTGGGCCTGTCCATCAAGGCACGCGAAATCGCGGAAGAAAAAGAAGCCGTCGAACAGTATGGCTCCTCCGATTCCGGCGCGTCCCTGGGCGACATCCTGGGCGCAGCACTGAAGTCCGGCGACTGATTTCAGTAGCCGCTACAGGCTGAAAAATCTGGAACGGCCTCGCATCCTGTGCGGGGCCGTTTCCTTTTGCCGCAGTGCCTGATTTCGCAGAGGTGCGGGCATTCGTTAATGAACTGGCTGCGAATCAAGTTGCCACATGTGTGGCTGTGCAATCGCCTTTTGCGGGGAAACCTATGAATGTTTCTGCTTGGCGCTGCGCGGAATCAGCCTAATCTTAGGCAATCGCTAGCTAATTCGCGGGCGCGTCCGGTATCAATTGGTGACGGTTTCCGGAATTGTTCCTATAGTTGGTGCATATAAACTTCGCCTAAATTGGCTTGGGAGGGCCTGGACATGATCCGTTCGGAATTGATCCAGAAGATTGCAGACGAAAACCCGCACCTGTATCAGCGTGACGTGGAGAGGATCGTTAACACGGTGTTCGAGGAAGTGACTGACGCAATGGCGCGTGGTGACCGGGTTGAGCTGCGAGGCTTTGGAGCCTTTTCGGTGAAACAACGGGATGCGCGGGTTGGTCGCAATCCCCGCACCGGTGAAACGGTCCATGTTGAAGAAAAACATGTGCCGTTCTTCAAGACTGGGAAGCTCTTGCGGGACCGCCTGAACGGAAAAGCTTGATGCGCTACATTCGCTACGCCTGTCTCGGTGTCATTGCGATCGCTCTTATCTCGGTTTCGCTTGCGAACCGTGGGCTGGTCGAACTGAAACTCCTGCCAGCGGCTCTGGCCGAACTGATCGGCTACAACTTCCAGATTGAACTGCCACTTTTTGTTGTGGTGCTGGGTGGTATTGCCGCTGGTCTGGTCATTGGTTTCATCATCGAGTGGCTGCGCGAACACAAACACCGTCGCGAAGCGGATCAAAAGGCCCGTGAGGCCCGCAAACTGTCGCGTGAAGTCTCGCGCCTCAAGAAGCAGAAGAACGAAGGCAAGGACGAGGTTCTCGCCCTTCTGGACGAGGCGAGCTGAGCCAGTCATGCAGGACATTCGGGTCAAGATCTGCGGGCTGAAAACCCCGCAGGACATCGCGGCTGCCGCAGAGGCAGGCGCGGCATACATCGGGTTCAACTTTTTTGCCAAATCCCCACGGTCGGTCACTCCCCAGGAGGCCGCTGCCTTGGCGGTCGAGGCGCCCATTGGCATGTGCAAGGTCGCATTGGTGGTCAATGCAGATGACGCCATGCTTGATGAAATCACCAGTGTTGTTCCCTTGGATATGATCCAACTGCACGGCCAGGAAACCCCGGAACGTGTGGCCGAGGTCAAGGCACGCTACGGCTTGCCTGTGATGAAGGTTTTGGGTGTCTCGTCGCTTGAGGACGTCCAGCGCATCGATGCATACGAAGGCGTCGCGGATCAAATTCTGGTCGATGCCAAGGCGCCCAAGGACGCGGTGCTGCCGGGCGGCAATGGGGTTGCCTTCGACTGGCGTCTGCTGGCGCAGAAGAAATACTGGCGCGCCCCGTGGATGCTGGCTGGCGGGTTGAATCCGGAAAATGTAGCCGAGGCCATTCGGGTCACCGGCGCACGTCAGGTCGATGTTGCTTCTGGCGTCGAGAGCGCGCCGGGCGAAAAGGATCCGGCTCGGATTAAGTCGTTTTGCGAGGCGGCAAACGCACCGCGCCGTTGACCCCTGCTGTCCTGCGCGGCGGCAGGTCGGCTCAGCCGCGATAATCAGTCCCAAATCATAGAAACCTCTCCGCGTCCCTTTACCCGACGCGGGGGGCGCTATACTCATATCGGGCGCCGCGAAGAAGGAATGAACCATGGCCGAAGATCTATTCAACAGCTTTATGAATGGCCCCGATGAACAGGGCCGGTTTGGTATTTTTGGTGGGCGGTTTGTCAGCGAGACTTTGATGCCGCTGATTCTCAGCCTGGAAGAGGAATACGATCGCGCCAAGGATGACCCGACCTTCTGGGCAGAGATGGATGATCTGTGGAAACACTACGTCGGTCGTCCCAGCCCGCTTTACTTTGCGGAGCGCCTGACCAACCACCTTGGCGGTGCCAAGATCTATCTCAAGCGGGATGAACTGAACCATACAGGCGCCCACAAGGTGAACAACGTGTTGGGCCAGATCCTGCTGGCACGCCGCATGGGCAAGACCCGTATCATCGCGGAGACCGGCGCGGGGCAGCATGGTGTTGCGACAGCAACCGTCTGCGCCAAATTCGGACTTAAATGCGTGGTTTACATGGGGGCGCACGATGTGAAGCGTCAGGCCCCCAATGTGTTCCGGATGCGGCTTCTCGGGGCCGAGGTCATCCCGGTCACCTCTGGTCGTGGTACGCTGAAGGACGCGATGAACGATGCGTTGCGGGATTGGGTGACCAATGTCCATGACACCTTCTACTGCATCGGTACGGTTGCCGGTCCTCACCCCTATCCGGCGATGGTGCGGGATTTCCAGTCGATCATCGGCAAGGAAGTCCGCTGGCAGCTGGCAGAGCAGGAAGGCGAAGGCCGCCTGCCGGATACCGTCATCGCAGCGATTGGCGGCGGATCCAACGCGATGGGCCTGTTCTACCCGTTCCTGGATGACAAATCTGTCAATATCATCGGCGTCGAAGCAGGTGGTAAAGGGGTTGATGAGAAGATGCAGCATTGCGCGTCTCTGACCGGTGGGCGCCCCGGTGTGCTGCATGGCAACCGCACCTATCTGTTGCAGGATGACGATGGTCAGATCCTTGAAGGTTTCTCTATCTCTGCGGGGCTGGATTATCCGGGTATCGGGCCTGAACATGCATGGCTGCATGACATTGGCCGGGCGGAGTATGTCTCTATCACCGACCGTGAGGCACTGGAAGCGTTCCAGCTATCCTGTGCAATGGAAGGCATTATCCCGGCTTTGGAGCCGAGCCACGCGCTGGCACATGTGATGAAGATCGCTCCTGATCTGCCGAAGGACCATATCATCGTGATGAACATGTGCGGGCGTGGCGACAAAGACATCTTTACCGTGGCCCGTCACCTTGGGTTTGACATGTCCGACACAGAAGAAGGGCGCGACACCGACTGATTGGTCGATGCATGCCAAAGGAAAAGGCGCCGCAAATGCTGGCGCCTTTTTTCGTTTGGACGTGATCTTTCAGGGTCAGTCGGTGGCTGGGTCGCTTGCATGTTGTTCGAGGATATGAAGCGGCACGATATCCAGTGCTTTGATATGGGTCGCGCTCAGCTTGACCTTTGGGGCGCAGCCTTCGTCTGCGGCCTGCAGGAACCGTCCGGCGCACAGGCACCAGCTGTCGCCTGCTTTCAGTCCGGCAAAGCCGAATTCTGGTCTCGGGGTCGACAGATCATTTCCGACATATTTGGAAAAGGCGAGAAACTCGTCGGTCATGACAGCGCAGACTGTGTGACTGCCCTGATCCTGGGCGCAGGTGTTACAATGGCCGTCCCGAAAGTACCCGGTCATCGGCTCTGTTGAACAGGGGGCCAAGGCGCCCCCCTTCACATTCACGCTTGCGTCTTTTTCCATCGCTTTACCCTAAAGTGACTTGGCCAGTGTTCTCAGCATTCTGACATTCTGCCGGGAGACACCTGATTCACGAAAGGCGCGGTCTGCCGCAGTCACCACGATCACGACATTTCGGCCCTGATGGATATAAATATATTGCCCATAGACGCCCCTGGCCAGAAATTCACCGGGCTCTGCGTTCCTTGGGATCCACCATTGGTAACCATAGCCGGTCTTGCCCGGTTCTGTTGGTGCAGTAGGGCGGGTAGAGCGTGCAACCCAAAGGCGCGGAACGATCTGCTTGCGGCCATATCGCCCGTTCTGTGCCATCATCAATCCAAAGCGCGCGAAATCCCGGGTCATCTGATTGATGCCGCCAAGGACAAAGGCGACCCCCGCACCATCCGTCAGGTAGTAACCGGCTTTCTCAAGGCCCAGATGGTAGAGGATCCTTTCAGAGAGCAGCTCTGGCACCGAACGACCGGTTGCGCCCCGGATAACCATGCCCAGGACGTGGGTGTCGATTGATACATATTGCCAGATCTCGCCTGGCGCAGCGATCGTGCCTTTCAGCTCTGCGGCAAAATCGTCCAGCGTCCCGCCAAGGGCAAGGGTCCGGCCCATCCGATTGATATCGGAAGCATAGTCCAGATAGTCTTCATCAAACTCGACCCCGCTGGCCATGTTCAGCACATTGCGGATTGTCGCCGCTTCATACGCAGATCCACGTAGGGAGGGGGCGTATGTCACCACCTTCTCGTCGAGTGAGGCGATGGCCCCCTCGTTCAAGAGAATACCAAAGAGGGCGGAAAGGTAGCTCTTGGCCATGGACCAGGAGATGCGCAGATCGGTCTCTGCGGTGCCCTTGTGATAGCTCTCGTGCCGGATCTGTCCGTTTTTCATAATTAGCAGCGAAGTAACGGATCGTTCTTCCATCCACTCCTGCACGCCGCTTGGCAGCGTCATTTCTACCCCGCGCGGCAACTCGCTCGGCTCTTGCGGGCCGCGATCCAGAGGTGTGGTCAGAAAGGCGTCTCCCATATGAGAGAAGTTGTGAACGATCGTGTCTTTGTCAAAAAGGGTGTTCACCGCGATCAGCCGGGCGATAGTCTCTCTTTTGTAGAGAGCCACGGACGCGGCGCAGACCAATGTCGTCAAAACGAAAATAGACGTAATACGTAGCCACTTGGGCATAAAATCCTCCTGCAATATGCTGATCCTAGTCAGCTGGAGGGGCAGCGCGCAAAGGCGACGCCGCGGCACCATGACATCACTTGAATTTGTCGAGCAGCTTTTCCATCGGGGAGCGCGTGTCCTCTGCCTGGGCTTCGCTCGATGCGGCTTTTTGCACAGCCTGGGGGCTCTGCGTGTCGCCCTTGTTCTTGGCCTTGGCTTGACCGGTGGAGCTGCGGGGCGGAGCGACGCGAAGGGCAACCGCATTCATGAACTTGCCTCCGTCCCCCTTGGCGAGCGAGGCCGCACCGTCCGAAATCCCGCGTAGAAGGTCGTCGAGCCAGACTTCATCCGCCTTGGCAAAATCGCGCAACACATAGCCCGCAACCGCATCCTTATGGCCCGGATGGCCGATGCCCAGGCGGACCCGCCCGTAATCTGCACCGATATGGGAGTGAATGGAGCGCAGACCATTGTGACCTGCGTGGCCGCCTCCTTGTTTGACGCGGGCTTTGCCGGGGGCCAGATCAAGTTCGTCGTGCAGAACGATCACGTCGGTCGGCGTGAGCTTGTAAAAGCGCATCGCTTCTCCGACTGATTGACCGGACAGGTTCATGAAGGTCTGCGGCTTGAGCAGCAGGACTTTTTCGCCGCCCAGAACGCCCTCGCTCAGCTGAGCCTGAAACTTGCTCTTCCACGGGGAAAAACCGTGGTCATCCGCAATCTGATCAAGTGCCATAAAGCCGATGTTGTGGCGATTGCCTGCATATTTCGCGCCCGGGTTCCCGAGCCCTACAAAGAGTTTCATGGTCTGGCGTTGTCCTACATCTGAGCTCTCTTTTTTCTACTGAGCCCTCGCGCAGAGCGCAACAACCGGCGGGGCGGGATGGCAAACGAAAAACGGGCCCCGAAGGACCCGTTTCCCAGAACAACCCAAATGGGCGGTGTTCTTATTCTTCTGCAGCTTCTTCGCCGCCTTCTTCTTCGCTTTCAGCGGACTTGAGGCCGGACGGAGCGGAGATGTTGGCAACAACGAAGTCACGGTCGATGGTCGGCTTGGCGCCTTCCGGCATGGTGACCGAAGAGATGGTGACGGTGTCGCCGATGTTCAGGCCGGTCAGGTCAACAACCAGCTTCTCGGGGATGTCACCCGCGGTCACAACCAGCTCGACTTCCGGACGAACGGCAGTCAGAACGCCGCCGCGCTTGATGCCCGGTGCAGCTTCTTCGTTGATGAACTCAACGGGAACGAACAGGTTCACTTTCGAGGTGCGGCGCAGGCGCATCAGGTCGAAGTGGGTCGGCAGGTCTTTTACAACGTCACGCTGAACGTCGCGGCAGATGACGCGGACGTCTTCCTGGCCTTCCACTTTCAGGTTCCACAGAGTGGACTTGAAACGACCAGCTTTCAGCTTTTTCAGCAGTTCGTTGAAGGGGATCTGGATCGACATCGGTTCCGCGTCGCCACCAAATACAACCCCAGGAACCATGCCAGCACGACGTGCTGCACGAGCGGCGCCCTTGCCCGACCCCGTACGTTCCTGGCAAACAAGATCAGGAATCTGACCAGCCATGATAATTCTCCAATATGATAGGGGGGTGCCTCCAAGGCTGTCACCCCGCGTGAAGCCGTGCGCATAGACCGGATTGGCCAAGTTTGCAACCCGCAAACAGGTAATCGGTCAGGCCGGAGAGGGATCAGCGCCGCGAAAACCACGCTGGCCCTCAATTCTGGCCCGTCTGGGCCTGTCGTCAGTCGGCCATCCAGCGACCGCCGAAGTCTTCGGGAATCAGCAGATTGTGACGCCCCAGACCGTGTACCGTCTTTTCTCCGCACAGAGCCATCGTCGTATCGAGCTCTTTGTGGAGAACCTCCAGGGCCTTTGTCACACCCGCCTGACCCATCGCGCCAAGACCGTAGACAAACGCGCGTCCGATCATGGTGCCCTTTGCGCCAAGAGCGATGGCCTTCAGGATGTCTTGACCAGAGCGGATACCGCTGTCCAGGTGGACTTCCACCTGATCGCCAACTGCATCCATGATGGCCGGCAGCATCTGGATGGAACTCAGCGCACCGTCCAACTGGCGCCCGCCGTGGTTTGAAACAACAATCGCGTCTGCCCCAACCTTGGCCGCCATCTTTGCATCCTCGACATCCAGGATACCCTTGAGGATCACCTTCCCGCCCCACATTTCCATGAGCTTCTCGATCTTGCCCCAGTCCAGTGAGGGATCGAACTGCTCTGCTGTCCAGGCGCCAAGGGACGATGCGTCAGAGATGCCATCCACATGTCCGACGATGTTGCCGAAGTTGCGGCGCTTGGCTCCCAGCATCTCAATCCCCCAGGACCATTTCGTCATCAGATTGGCGATGGTTTTTGGGGTCAGTTTCGGCGGAGCAGAAAGGCCGTTTTTCAGATCCTTGTGCCGCTGCCCAAGGATCTGCAGGTCGAGGGTAATCACCAACGCAGAACAGCGTGCATCCTTGGCGCGTTGAATAAGACGGCGAACATAGTCTTCGTCCTTCATGGTGTAGAGCTGGAACCAGAATGGTTTTGTCGTTGCCTCGGCGACATCTTCGATAGAGTTGATCGACATCGTGGAGAGTGTGAACGGAACACCAAAGGCTTCGGCGGCGCGCGCGGCCTTGATCTCGCCGTCTGCGTGCTGCATCCCGGTCAACCCAACCGGAGCCAGTGCGACGGGCATGGCGACATCGTGGCCAATCATCTGTGTCGCTGTGCTGCGCCCTGCCATGTCCACGGCGACCCGTTGACGAAGCCGGATCTTCTCGAAATCGTTGGTGTTGTCGCGGAATGTCTGCTCTGTCCAGCTGCCGCTTTCGGCATAGTCGTAAAACATACGTGGTACGCGGCGTTCGTAAATGCGCTTGAGATCATCAATGTTGGTAATGACTGGCACGGCTCTGTCCTCGCCCTAAGTTGGTAATAAATTCTTACCAATCTTGTGCCGAAAGCGCAATCCAAGATACCGGGCAAGAAAAAAGGCCACACCCGGAGGGCGCGGCCTTTGAAAACATGTCTGATCGCAAGGGATTAGGCGGAATGGGCGCCGTCCGACAGGGATTTGACGAAGCTCAGAACCTCGCCCACGGGTTTGCCTGCGCCGATTTGGCTCACGATGGCGGAGCCAACAACCGCACCATCCGCGACCGAGGCGATGCCTTTGGCCTTTTCCGGAGTGTTGATGCCAAAACCCACGATCACAGGCAGATCGGTGCTTGCCTTGATGCGCGCCACTTCCGGACCGACGTTGGTGGCCTCGGCTTCGGCGGCACCTGTGATACCGGTGATCGAGACGTAGTACACAAAGCCAGACGTATTCTGCAAAACGCGAGGCAGGCGTTTGTCATCGGTGGTCGGTGTCGCCAGTCGGATAAAGTTCAGACCTGCTTCCTGAGCGGGAATACAAAGTTCGCTGTCTTCTTCTGGCGGAAGGTCGACCACGATCAGACCATCAATCCCTGCATCCTTCGCATCCTTGAGGAAGGTCTCAACGCCGCGGCTGTAGATCGGGTTGTAATATCCCATCAGGACGATTGGCGTGGTGTTGTCTTCCTCACGGAAAGCCCGCGCCAGATCGAGCGTACGTTGAAGCGTCATCCCGGCTTCCAGGGCGCGCTGGCCTGCGAGCTGGATGGTCGGGCCATCGGCCATCGGATCGGTAAAGGGCAGGCCCAGCTCAATCACATCCACACCAGCTGCCGGCAGGCCCTTGACCAGCTCGAGAGAGGTGTCGAAATCCGGATCCCCGGCCATGACATAGGCAACAAATGCCTTTTTGTTGGCAGCTTTCAGGTCGGCGAATTTGGCGTCAATGCGGGTCATGATCGGGCCTTTTGCAAGTGTCTGCCCCGGTGTGCCGAATGTTTTCCCAGAAATCAATCCCGTGCACAGACAAGCCTGACCATATTGTGCCTGCCGAAAGCAGCACGACCTTCGGCAGGGGTGCTGTTACAGCGGCGCGTGCCAGCGCAGCAGCAGCTGATTGACGCCGGGGTTGGTGTCTGCGGTGGAAGCGTTCGATTTATGGGACAGGGCCAGCGAAATGGCCCGTCCGCTTGCGAATGTCTTTCCCACGGCAAGAGAGCTGCGGATCTCAAAAGTTGAGCCCAGATCGTTCAGATCCACATTTTCAGAGTATGCGCCCGGCATCACGCTGGTTTCGATGAACCAACCTCGCTGTAGGTGCCATGTCCCGACGACACCGGCCCCGACAAATGCGTCCCCCGTGGTATGCACATCGAGTGCCGCGCCAAAGGCTGCATCAAAGCTGCCGCGCTCCCAGAACGGGCTGTGCTGATACTCTAGCGACAATACGGCACTGTCTTCAGCCCCTTCGCGAGAGAAGCTTGTGTATCCGGCCCCAAGGACCAGTTCCTGCGCAGCTGCAGGCAAGGCGGCCGCAGTGGAAAGGGTGAGGGCGAGAGCGGTGGCCTTTGTGGCCGAAGTAAAGGTCATGGTCGTTAATCTCGTCTCGGTTGCGAACTATCGGTTTGGGTAGAATGATCTGTCTATTTCGTTGTTGTGTCCAGTGCCTGTCGTTGAACTGGGATCACGATCACGGGATAACAATGCTCAACAGGTGAAATGGTTGCATTTTTGCAGCCCTTTGTGCCGCAAAATGATGCAAATCGAGCAATGGCTGAATTGTGCGGGCAGGGCCGTTGAGGCGATGGCCGCTTGCGTCACCGTCAATTGCTGCCTAGAAGCGGCTCCCAAGTGGCATCAGGAGGCCGAAATGGGCTTTAAAATGGGAATCGTGGGTCTGCCGAACGTCGGCAAGTCGACCCTGTTCAACGCATTGACCAAAACCGCATCGGCGCAGGCGGCGAACTTTCCGTTTTGCACGATTGAACCCAATGTGGGTGAGGTCGGCGTTCCCGACCCGCGTCTGGACAAATTGGCGGCGATTGCAGGCTCCAAACAGATCATCCCCACCCGGATGACGTTTGTTGACATTGCAGGCCTCGTCAAAGGCGCGTCCAAAGGTGAAGGTCTGGGGAACCAGTTTCTTGCCAATATCCGCGAAGTCGACGCAATCGCGCATGTTCTGCGTTGCTTCGAAGATGGCGATGTGACCCACGTCGAAGGCCGTGTTGACCCGGTTGCTGACGCAGAAACCATCGAGACCGAGCTGATGCTGGCCGATCTGGAGAGCATTGAGAAACGGCGTGCGAACCTTGTGCGCAAGCTGAAGGGCAACGACAAGGAAGCGCAGCAACAGGATCGCCTGCTGGCAACGGCACAGGACATGTTGGAAAGCGGTAAGCCCGCCCGCCTGGTCGAGGTTGACGCAGAAGACGCCAAAGCCTGGAAAATGCTGCAGCTGCTGACCACCAAACCCGTTCTTTATGTCTGCAACGTCGGCGAATCCGAATCTGTCGACGGCAACGAACATTCCGCCAAGGTGGCGGACATGGCGGCAGCCCAAGGCAACGCTCATGTGATTATCTCGGCGCAGATCGAAGAAGAAATCAGCCAGCTGGAGCCCGAAGAGGCAGAGATGTTCCTCAGTGAGATGGGTCTCGCCGAGGCGGGTCTCGATCGTCTGATCCGGGCCGGCTACGAACTGTTGAAACTGGAAACCTACTTCACCGTGGGCCCCAAGGAGGCGCGCGCCTGGACCATCCGGACCGGGACAGCTGCTCCGCAGGCAGCAGGCGTGATCCACGGCGACTTTGAAAAGGGGTTCATCCGCGCAGAAACAATCGCTTATGACGATTATATCGCGGCCAACGGAGAGCAGGGTGCCAAGGAAGCGGGCAAGATGCGGGCCGAGGGCAAGAGCTATATCGTCAAAGATGGCGACGTCCTGCACTTCCTCTTCAACACCTGATTTTTCAGCCGTCTGAGACACGACATGATGCCCGCCCTCGCAAGACGGCGGGCATTTTCTTGATACAGCTGTCGGATATTCCTGAAAGCGCCGGACTTGAGTTGCCGCTAACGGAAATGCTAAACCCCCACGATTAATCAGTCGGAAGGATAAAAATGACAAAGCTGATCATCGACACAGATCCCGGCATCGACGATGCAATGGCGATTTTCTACGCGGCCGCGGCCCCGGATATCGACCTGCTCGGGCTCACCACAATCTTTGGCAACGTGACCACCAAGACCGCCACGCGCAACGCCCTGCGTCTGCTCGAAGCTGCAGGTCTGGATCTGCCGGTTGCCCATGGTGCCGAGGCGCCGCTGGTTCTGCCGCCGTTCACCCCCTCTGCCCATGTTCACGGCGATGAGGGTTTTGGCGATATTCCGGCTGCAACTCCCAAGGGCAAGCCGGTGGAGGAAGACGCAGCTGATTTTCTGATCCGCATGGCACGAGAGCACAAGGGAGAGCTGGTCCTGTGCCCGATTGGCCCGCTGACCAATATTGCCATTGCGATCCAGCGGGACCCGGAGTTTGCCCAAAACGTCAAACGGATCGTCATCATGGGCGGCTCGCTGGAAGAGGGCGGCAACATCACTCCCCACGCCGAAGCCAACATCTATCATGATCCCCACGCGGCAGAAGTACTGTTTGCCTCCGGTGCGCGGGTCGAAATGGTTGGCCTGGACGTGACACACCGCATCCTGTGCACCAAGGATGATTTCTCCGGCATCGCAGCGTCCTCGCCGCAACTAGGTGGTATGCTGCAGGAAATGTCAGTGTTTTATCTGCATTTCTACGAAACCGTGGGTAAGTTCGACGGCTGTTCCCTGCATGACCCGGCGGCCGTGATCGCCTGCACCCATCCAGAGTTGTTCACCGCCCGTTCAGTGCCAATGGAAGTCTCCTGTGAGGGCGACACATCTGGCGAAACCCGCCTGTCCGGCGAAGAGGGCCGCAAGCCGATCGACGTTTATATGGCCGTTGACGCAGAAGCGGTAAAATCCCTGTTTCTCAAGCGGTTGTCGATCCTGCCCTGAACCTTTGACAGCCCGCATCGGGCTCGAAGGCCCGTTGAATATCGCGCGCCCGCCTCGGTCATCCAGGGCGGGCGCCTTCCGTTTGGGCCCATGATCCGGACCGCATAATTTTTTTCCCGAAAATGTCGATTTCGCCCTTGTTCTCAACGCCCTTGCGCTGATAGACGGGTCAGCGGAGACGTGGCCGAGTGGTCGAAGGCGCTCCCCTGCTAAGGGAGTAGGCGGGAAACCGTCTCGAGGGTTCGAATCCCTTCGTCTCCGCCATCCTTTCATTGATTGGCAAGATCGCATTGATCGTCGCTCATGTTCTGGCGGTCGGCCTGCTGTAGTGTGTTGGCGCCTGGACACGCGCTTGTTGTTGCTGCTGTCTTCCTCAGCAGCTCCCCCAATACCCACGCATCGGTTCTCTCTTATCCCAGCTTGTTGAGTGTCTGCAGCAAGGCGTCGCAGGCGCCGGTGATGTGTTCGCGGGTGAGTGCGGCGGCGAGGTCGGCGTTGCCAGCAGCGCAGGCCTCCCAGATGGCGATGTGTTCGTCGTTTGCGCGCTCACTGCCATTGGACAGAACGAGCTGGGCGCGCAGGTAGCTGTCGACCCGGTCCATCGCATTGTCGATGACGTCCATATGATATTGCAACCCAGCCTCGCGGTAGAGAGTTGCGTGAAAATCACGGTTGAGATCGCCCCAGGTCATCGGATCTGAGGATTGCGAGAAGGCCACGAGGCACTCCTTGGCCTGGGCGAGGGCCTCTTTGGACATGCGAGGAACCGCTCTGCGGATGACCTCTGGCTCCAGAACCGCGCGCAGGTCGAAAATCTCCTGTGCTTCCTGCGCAGAGAGGCCAGAGACAACGGCGCCCTTGTAGCGCTGCGTTTTGACCAACCCCTGTTCCTCTAGACGGGAAATTGCCTCCCGCACGGGGATTCGGCTGGTGTTGAACATCCGGGCAATTTCGTCCTGACGCAGGGGTTCCCCTTCCTTCAGATCGCCTTCGATGATGGCTTTGCGCAATGCGTCAAAGACAATGGTCGCGGCCGAGGCGGTCTTGGAAATATCGACGGATTTCAACTTCATGCGGGCTCTCCTCTGCACCGTTATAGCGCCGAAGACTGCAGGAGCAAAAGGATCCAAAAACTATTTATTGAATATTGGATCCAATATGGAATATGCATTGAGGCAGTTGAGCCATTCAAGTGATGATAAAGGAGCCCCCCATGACCGACCTCGTTTTTTCCGGCTGTATTCCGGCCCTCATGACCCCCTGTACTGCCGAGCGGCAGCCGGATCTTGATGCTTTGGTGCGCAAGGGGAAGGAGCTGATGGCGGCGGGCATGTCGGCGGTTGTCTATTGCGGCTCCATGGGCGACTGGCCTTTGATCAGTGATGCTGATCGGATGGAGGGCGTCGCGCGTCTGGTGAAGGCGGGGGTGCCGACGATCGTGGGGACGGGCGCAGTGAACACTGCGCAAGCCGTTGCTCATGCGGCGCATGCAGCTGAGGTGGGTGCGCACGGGTTGATGGTCATTCCTCGCGTTCTGTCACGGGGCAGCTCGATTGCGGCGCAGCGGGCGCATTTTTCCGCCATCCTGTCCGCAGCGCCCGACTTGCCAGCGGTGATCTACAATAGCCCATATTACGGATTCGCGACGCGGGCCGACCTGTTCTTTGACTTGCGCCAGTCGCACCCGAACCTGATCGGCTTCAAGGAATTCGGAGGCGCGGCTGATCTGCGCTATGCGGCGGAAAACATTACGTCGCACGATGCGGATGTCACGCTGATGATCGGGGTGGATACCACCGTCTTTCATGGGTTCGTCAATTGCGGGGCGGGCGGCGCCATCACTGGAATTGGCAATGCGCTGCCCAGGGAGGTGCTGCATTTGGTGGCTCTGTGCCAGCGGGCGGCGCGGGGGGATGCGACGGCTCGCAGGCTTGCACTCGAGTTGGAAGCCGCGCTTGGGGTTTTGTCCTCATTTGATGAGGGGGCTGATCTCGTTCTCTTTTACAAATACCTGATGGTGCTGAACGGAGACCAGGAATACCGTCTGCATTTCAATGCAAGCGATGCGCTTACTGCGAGCCAGAAAACCTATGTAGAGACACAGTACACCCTGTTTAAGGCGTGGTATGCAGATTGGATCACCCAGCCAGAGGTCGCCGCATCGTGCGGGTAATCGACAGCCATACCGAGGGGCAGCCGACACGACTGGTCCTTGATCAGGGCCCCGATCTGGGTTCGGGGAGCCTTGCGGAACAGGCGGATCGGTTGTTTCGCGATCACGCGGATTTTTGCCGGGGCGTCCTGTGCGAGCCGCGTGGGCACGAGGCGATGGTCGGGGCGCTATTGCTGCCTCCAAATGCGCCGGATTGTGCGGCTGGGGTGATTTATTTCAACCCGGCCGGCCCCTTGGGGATGTGCGGTCATGCGACGATCGGCACCGCCGTCAGTCTTGCCCATTGCGGCAGGCTTTCACCGGGGGTGCATCGGATTGACACGCCGGTAGGCCCGGTTGAGGTCAGTCTTGAAACGAACAATCGGGTCTCGGTCGAAAACGTCGAGGCGTTTTGCCATCGGTCTGATGTGGTTGTGGAGGTTCCCGGCTGGGGGCCTGTGAGGGGCGATGTGGCTTGGGGGGGGAATTGGTTCTTTCTCACTAAGGAATGCCAGATCCCGCTCGTTTCGGAGCAAATCGCCCCGCTGACACGATTTTCAACGGCGCTGAAAGAGGCGCTGGAGCAGGCAGGCATCACCGGAGAGGGCGGGGCGTTGATCGACCATATCGAACTGACTGGCCCGTCGCTGTCAGCCCACGCTGATGGTCGGAATTTCGTGCTCTGCCCCGGTGGCGCCTATGACCGCTCTCCCTGTGGGACCGGAAGTTCGGCCAAGCTCGCTTGTCTTGCGGCAGATGGGCTGCTCGCGCCGGGGGAGCGGTGGGTTCAGGAGAGCATCATCGGCAGCACCTACACGCTGAGTTATCGACCTGGTCCTGCTGGTGGGGTCGTCACAACAATCACGGGCAGCGCCTTTGTCACTGCAGAGAGCATTCTGCATTTCGAGCCATCAGATCCCTATCGGACCGGGATCATTCTAGAAGAGAGGCACTAATGGAGTTTCGCAATTTCATCGGGGGCGAGTGGCGTGAAACCGCAGCAGCCAGCGCCAATATCAACCCATCGGATATCTCGGATGTGATCGGCTACGCGGCTGAAAGTGATGCAGCGGAAATCGATCACGCAGTTGGCGCGGCAAAGGCCGCGGCCTTGCCCTGGTCGGCAAGCACCCCACAGCAGCGGTTTGATGTGCTTGATTTTATCGGCTCTGAACTCCTGGCTCGCAAAGACGAGCTGGGCCGCCTTTTGGCGCGGGAAGAGGGCAAGACGCTTGCTGAAGGCATTGCGGAGACCGCCCGCGCCGGCCAGATCTTCAAGTTCTTCGCAGGAGAGGCCTTGCGCGGAGGCGGGGAGGCAATGGCCTCCGTCAGGCCGGGTGTTGGCGTGGAAATCACGCGCAGTCCGGTTGGGGTTGTAGGTCTCATCACCCCTTGGAATTTTCCCATGGCAATTCCTGCATGGAAAACTGCACCAGCGCTTGCATACGGCAATGCGGTTGTTCTGAAACCCGCAGAGCTGACACCGGGATGTGCCCATGCGCTGGCAGAAATCATAGCGCGATCGGGGCTACCTGATGGGGTGTTCAATCTGGTCCTGGGCAAGGGCAAGGTGACTGGCGCTCACTTGGTTGAGCATCGCGATACAGATGCGATTTCGTTTACCGGCTCGGCTGAGACGGGCAGCGAAATTGCTGCCACATGTGGTCGGCTGCGCAAGAAACTCCAAATGGAGATGGGTGGCAAAAACCCTATGGTGGTTCTGGACGATGCCGATCTCGACCTCGCTGTTGAGGCCTGTCTGAACGGGGCGTTTTATTCGACCGGACAGCGCTGCACTGCATCTTCACGTCTGATTGTCGCAGGCGGCATTCATGACCGGTTTGTTGCGTCTCTTACGGGCCGCATTGCTGCGTTGCGAGTTGGCAATGCGCTGGATCGGGCGACCGAAATCGGGCCGGTTGTGGATGGCCGCCAATTGGACAAGGATCTGAGCTATCTTGATATCGCCGCAAAAGAGGGTGGGCAGGTCTTTGGGGGACAGACCCTTCAGCGCACCACCAATGGCTTCTTTCTGGCACCTGCTCTGATCACGGAGACAAACAGCGGGATGCGGATCAATCAAGAAGAGGTCTTTGGACCGATTGCTTCCGTGATCCGTGTTGAGGATTACGACGAGGCGCTACAGGTTGCCAATGACACGCCGTTTGGTCTCAGTGCTGGGATCTGCACCGGGTCTCTCAAACATGCGACCCATTTCAAGGCCAACTCAGAGGCCGGCATGGTCATGGTCAACTTACCTACCGCTGGCGTGGATTATCATGTTCCGTTTGGGGGCACCAAAGGGTCGAGCTTTGGGGGGCGTGAACAAGGAGCTCATGCAAAAGAGTTTTATTCAAAAATCAAAACCTCTTATACGTTTGCATAAAAGTGAGTCCGTGGCGAGGTGGGAGCCTCGCCACATGTACGAGGGCAGTGCGATATGACACGGACGGTTGTGATCATCGGCGCAGGTGTAATTGGGGTCAGTACGGCCCTGCGCCTACAGGAGGAACTGGCAGGAAAGGGGGATCAGGTCGTCCTTTTGGACCGCAAAGGTGTCGCTGCCGAAACCTCGCAGGGAAATGCGGGAGCCTTTGCTTTTACCGATGTAGAGCCTCTTGCCCATCCCGGCATCATGAAACAGGCGCCAGGTTGGTTGGTCGATCCGCTTGGCCCCTTGTCCATTCCGCCGAGCTACGCAGTCAAGCTGGTGCCCTGGCTCCTACGGTTCTGGCGGGCCAGCCTGCCAGATCGCTACCGCGCCTCCATCGTGTCGCAGGCGGCTCTCATGAAACACTGCGAGGAAGCGACAGAACGTCAGATTGCCCGCACGGACGGCGAGCATCTGATTCAGAGACTGGGCGCTCTTCGGCTTTATGATTCCGAGGCCGCGTTTCGGGCCAGCAGACACAGCTGGGATCTGCGTGATGAATACGGGATCGACTATACTCTGCTGCACAGCCCCGACGAGATCGCAGAGATCCAGCCAGGTCTCAGCCGTCATTTCACCCATGGTGGGTTCACGCCAGGTTGGCACAGTACCATCGACCCCAAGGCCTGGGTTGAACATCTGTTCGCGGCGTTCGTGCAAAGAGGCGGTCGGTTCGAACAGGCCGAGGTGCGCGATATCGCAGCGTCTGATCACGAGGTCGTGCTCAAGACCGCTGATACGACCCTGAGGGCTGATCAGGTGGTTGTCGCAGCTGGCGCCTGGTCCCACCATTTGACCAAACGACTGGGCGACCCGCTCCCGCTTGAGACGGAACGGGGCTATAACACAACGCTACCGCCTGGCGCCTTTGACCTGCGGACCTCCCTCAGCTTTGGCAAACACGGGTTTGTGGTGAGCCCGATCAAGGGCGGCGTACGGGTTGGTGGAGCCGTCGAGCTGGGTGGTTTGGAGCTGCCACCCAATTACAAACGAGCTGACAATCTACTGGCCAAAGCGAGCCGTTTCATGCCTGGCCTGGATATTTCAGGCGGCACCCAATGGATGGGCTATCGCCCGTCAATGCCAGATAGTCTGCCGGTGATCAGCCAGTCCCGTCGCCACAAGAACGTGGTCTATGCCTTTGGCCACGGCCATGTTGGGCTGACGCAATCCGCTGGCACGGCGGAGTTGGCTGTCGATTTGTTGCAGGGACGTAAGTCTCTGATTGATATGGCACCTTACCGGGCAGATCGGTTCTGAAACCTCTGCACTTGGGTCTGAAATTCTGATGAGTGCGCGCTCTTGGCTGCCGCAAGCGGGCTCTGCGCAAAGAGAGCGTGAACGAATTGGAAGGATTTACATGCCTATTTTGAGCTGAATTTGGTCGTATTACGACGGAATCGGCACTGAAATAGGAGACATGCGCGTCATGCCCAAGACCCGGAAACTTTCGTTGAAGCTGAAACTGCCACTCATCATGGTGGCGCTGACGGCCACCTTTCTGGTGACGGTTTCATTCCTGGTCTATTCGATGGCTGAAAAAAGCATCCGGCAATTTGTCTATGCGTCAAAGGAAACGGCTGCGCGATCTGGAGAGCAGGCGCTTACCTTCATGGTCGATGCCGCCCGCAAGGATCTTGCGGTCAATGCTTCGCAGCCGACCGTGTTTCGCGCCATCAACAATTTTGACCGTGTCTACACAATGATCGAGGAGGAACCGACCGGGTTCCTGCGGCGCCACTACATCGAACAGAATCCGCATGAGGCCGACAAGCGATACGAACTGGTCGATCCCGGTGACGGTTCTTATTACAGCCAGTCTCATGCGACCTACCATCCGACGTTTCTTCAGTCCTTGCAGGTCAACGGGTATGAGGATCTGTATCTCCTGAATGCGGCCGGTCAGCTGCTGTATTCCGTCAAGAAACGGGACGATTTCATTCAACAGTTCGGCTCTGGCCCCAATGCCGAAAGCGGTCTGGGTCAGGTGTTCGCGGCTGCGTTGACAGCTGAACCGGGTGAGGTCGTGACCTCTGATTTTGCAGTCTACGCACCAGGCGGCGGCGGAGCCGGTGCCTTCATGGGAGTGTCTGTTCTCAACAAGAAAAAAGAAGTGATCGGTGTGCTGGCTGTCCAACTGTCTAGCGCATCGGTGGTGTCTGCGCTGACCTCCAATCTGGATGGCAGCGGGCACCAGAATATTTTTCTTGTTGGTCCAGACGGGATTGCGCGCAGCCCGTCTGTGCTGGAGGGGCGATTTGCGGTTGGCGACAGCCTTCCCGACGCAACCCATATCGCTGCCGCCGGAACAGGGGAGGGGGGCCTGTTTGAGGGGATCACCTCCACAGCTGGAGAGCAGGTGATTGCCCTCGTCAAACCGCTTGATATCACAGGTTTTGACTGGTCTCTGGTTCTGGAAACAGATGAGCATACGGCCTTCGCAAAGGTGAATGAGATCCGCTTGGTTGCGGTACTCATGATCGGCGTTTCGGTGCTGATCGCGATTGTGGTGTCCTTTATCGCTGCGCGTCACGTCACCAAACCCATTCTTGCCCTGCGCGAGGCCACGAACGCGCTGGCAGATGAGGATTACAGCGTTGATATCGCCGGTCGCAAACGTGGCGACGAGTTGGGTGATTTGGCCCGCAGTCTGGATACCTTCAGGGACAAGCTTGTTCTGGCGGATGAGGCTGCCGAGCGCGAAGAGCAAGCCGCCAAACAGACCGCTGCCGTGGTCGAGGAAATGAGCGGCGCGCTGTCCGAACTGCAACGCGGCAACCTTGCCTGTGACATTCAACGGCCCTTTGCAGAGCACTACGAGACCCTGCGCGAAAACTTCAATCGTTCGCTGGTCAACCTGCGCGAGTCGCTGTCCGAGGTGGTGGATGCTGCTCAGAATGTGGACAAGTTCTCTGAAGAGCAACGCGCTTCAGCGCAGGAGATGGCGCATCGCACCGAAACGCAGGCAGGCACACTGGAAGAAACAGCCTCTGCGCTCAAGGATTTGACCAGTGGTATTCGCCAGACGGCGGATCGCGCGGGCAAGGTTGATGAAACCATGCGCGGGACACGCGACGAGGCCGAACATAGCAATCATATCGTGACATCCGCAGTGCAGGCGATGGACCAGATTCAGGAGGCGTCGGAGCAGATCTCGCAGATCATCAACATGATCGACGATATCGCCTTCCAGACCAATCTTCTGGCGCTCAACGCAGGCGTGGAGGCCGCCCGCGCAGGCGAGGCAGGGGCCGGGTTCGCGGTGGTTGCATCAGAGGTGCGCGCCCTTGCCATGCGGGCCTCAAAGGCCGCAGGGCAGATCAAGGATCTGACATCCGCAAGTGAAGAGCATGTCGCCAATGGTGTGGCGATGGTTGGCCGCGCAGGCGATGCGCTGAGCAGCATCATCGACCGCGTGACAAATGTGTCCGATCTCATCACAGAGATTGCAGATGGTGTTCAGAAACAGTCGAATGGTCTGGAAAGCATCAACAACGCGATGACCCGTCTTGACGGAACAACCCAGCAAAACGCAGCGATGTCGGAGGAGGCATCTGCCGCGAGCCAGCTTTTGCAGAACGAGGCTCAGGCCCTGAGCGCAGTGGTGTCCCGTTTCCAGCTGGGGTCGGCATTGGGCGATCACGGCGGGGATGTGGACTGGTCTCAAACAGATCATGGCGGTCCTCAGACGGCCTACGGCTGATGGGACATGCCAGTTAGGGGGAAGGGTCCGGTCTGACGGCAGACCGGGCCTTTTGTCGTTTGACTGTTTGTCCTGTGACGGTTGTGCGCTCGGCGCGCTTTTTTGTTCCGCTACCGGTTACTGGCTGAGCGTCATGAAACCACCCTGTAGCGCCGTGACAGCGGTGTGGGTGGTCTCGGGCATGGCATTGCGATGCGCCATCCGCTCGAGGTTCACAATGGTAGAGAGCATGATGCGGTCGTGGCTCCAGTCACCTGGGCGCTGCATCAGCAGAGCTGTTGCCATAACGCCAGTTGCCAGCAGGGCAGAAACAAACATCCAACTCAGAACATGACCGTCCTGTGGCTGTGCCGCAGTGACAGCCCGGATCCGTCGTTCCAAAGTCGCCCCACGGCGCACCTCGCGGCGGTCAACCAGCGCAACGGATGGGCTGCGACGAACAAATCGGATCGGGTCCTGAGCCGCCAATACGCAGGCACGGATCAGGCATTCGCAATAGGCCCGTACGTCCCGCTGACCGCGGCTGACAAGGGCCTGGTCGCAGGCGAATTCCCGCAGCATACGCACCTCGCGGCGCCAGATGTGATAGGCCGGGTTCCAAAACAGCAACGGGCGCAGGGCTTCCAACAGAAACTCGCATTCCACGTCGCGCTGCCGGAAGTGCTGCAATTCATGCGCAACGCTCAGCCGCAGATCCGCGGGATTTTCAGCCAGCGCTGTCGGCAGAACGACATAACGGGTCCAGAGGCCGCGCGTCGAAAAGGCAACCTTGCTGCTGTCGCTAAAGCGGATTTGAAGGCGGCCGATCCGTTTCCAGACATAAGCGTTCTTGAGAACACGGCGCAGGCGGGCAACCGAAATTGCGACCTGTACCACCGACATGGCAGCACCAAGAATCAGAACCGCCAGCGCAGCCTGGGCCCACAGGCTGGTTTGGGCCATCAGGTCACGCACCAGATCTTCGCGCAGGCCCAGAATGCTCTCGAAACGGGTGGCGCTCATGTTGACGTTGCCCTGAAGATACTGCGCCACCAGCATGTCCGACAGGGTCGGAGGCTTGGACACAACATAAGTCGTCAGCGCGACAACGAGGAACGGGGACAAAGTCAGCAAAAGCGTCATGCCGTTGAGCAGGCGCAGTTGAGGGCGAAATGCAGGGCCCAGATGGCTTCGGGTCAGAACGGCACGGGATCCAAGCCAAAGGGCAATCCCAGCAAAGAGCAATAGATTGAGATCAATATAAGCGTTTAAAAAAGCTTCAGCGTTCATCGTCCCCCAACCTTTCATTCAGCAAGGCCCGCATCTCCACGAGCATTTCGTCGGTGACATCTTCGTCGTCCACCAGCCGGGCTACGAGAGCCGCCGGGGCGCCATTGAAGAGCTTGCTCGAAAGGTTCTTCAGGGTGGTTTTCTGATAGTCAGCTTTTGGTACCGCCGGACGATACACGAGCGATCTGTCAGCGCGTTCGCTGGTCAGAAAACCTTTCTGTTCCATAATCTTCAGGACAGTCGCGACCGAGGTGTAGGCGCGTTCCTGCCGTTTGTTCAGCTCGGCAAGGATTTCCCGTACCGTGCCGCCGCCCGTTTCCCAGACAACTGTCATGAACTCGAGCTCTACCTCGGTCAAAAGCGGGTTGTCCTGTTTCTTTCGCATCACTTGGTGTCCGGTCCTCTTGGGCTTTTGTCATGCTAGGGGATAGCAGGGGCGTTTGAAAACTATTTTTTTAGAAGTTCATCGTCGCGTCGGCCGATCTAGTCTTGGTCGGCATGGGAAAAGGGGCCCTGCGAACAGGACCCCCATTTTGTCTCACACCTTCCAGAAGGTGAAGATGAACCAGACAATCGACAGACCCAGCGGCCACCAGAGGGGCATCCCGACCAGTCCCAGCCACGCCAGGAAGATATAGGATGTCCCAAGGAGGCTGATGAACAGCCGGTCCCCGCGGGTTGTGACAAGTCCCAGCACGCCTTTGCGGGCATCTCCACCGGGGCTGCGGATTTCGAGAACGATCAGCAGGCCAATGGCCGAAAAGATCCCGATAAACACCAGGGCCGTGGGCCAGGTCCAAGCCATCCAACTCAGCATTATACCCTCCCCATCGCAAAGCCTTTTGCGATGTAGTTGCGGACGAAGTAGATCACGATCGCGCCCGGAATGATTGTCAGTGTACCCGCAGCCGCCAGCAGGCCCAGTTCATAGCCCGCGCTTGAGGCGGTTTTGGTCATGGTGGCGGCAATTGGTTTTGCGGCAACCGCTGTCAGTGTCTTCGCCAGCAGCAGCTCCACCCAAGAGAACATGAAGCAGAAGAACGCTGCCACACCGACGCCAGCCTTGATCGACGGGATAAAGATCGTCGCAAAGAAGCGCGGGAAGGAATAGCCATCCACATACGCGGTTTCATCCAGCTCTTTCGGGATGCCCCCCATGAACCCCTCAAGGATCCAGACTGCCAGCGGAATGTTGAACAGGCAGTGTGCCAGCGCAACAGCCAGGTGCGTATCAAACAGGCCCACCGCCGAATAAAGCTGAAAGAACGGCAGTGCGAAAACTGCGGCTGGCGCCATCCGGTTGGTGAGCAGCCAGAAAAACAGCTGTTTGTCGCCAAGGAAGCGATAGCGCGAGAACGCATAGGCCGCAGGCAGCGCGACAGCAACAGAGATCACCGTGTTGATCGACACGTAGATGATCGAGTTGATGTAACCCCAGTACCAGCTCGGATCGGTGAAGATCGTTGCATAGTTTTCCAGCGTGAAAGTCTGGGGAAACAGCGAGAAGCCGGACAGGATTTCATTTGTCGTCTTAAAGCTCATCGCGACCAGCCAATAGATCGGCAGCATGAGGAACAGGATATAAACGATGGGGACGATGGTACGTTTTTGCATCGAAGTATCCTCCTTTAGTTTTGATCGTCTTTGGTCATGACGGTGTAGAACAGCCAGCTGACCAGAAGTGTGATTGCAAAGTAGATGAGGCTCATCGCTGCCGCCGGACCAAGGTCGAACTGTCCAAGCGCGATTTTGACCAGGTCGATGGACAACAGTGTTGTCGAGTTGCCAGGGCCACCGCCGGTCAGAACAAACGGCTCGGTGTAGATGTTGAAACTGTCCATGAACCGCAGAAGGATCGCGATGGTCAGAACGGTTTTCATCTTTGGCAGCTGGATAAAGCGGAACACAGCCCAGTTGGAGGCGCCGTCGATCTTGGCCGCCTGGTAATAGGCGTCCGGGATCGACACGAGGCCAGCATAGGACAGAAGCACCACAAGAGAGGTCCAGTGCCAGACATCCATGGTCACGATGGTGATCCATGCGGCAACGGGATCCTGTGTCATGTCATAGTTGATGCCAAGGGTGTGGTTCAGGAAATAGCCCAGCAGGCCAATGTCGGGCAGGGTAAAGATGTTCCACATTGCACCAACCACGTTCCACGGGATCAGCATCGGCAGCGCCATCAAGACCAGGCAGACAGGTACCCAGAACCCCTTGCGCGGCATCGACAGTGCGATGGCAATGCCAAGCGGGATTTCGATGATCAGGATCAGGAAGGTGAACATGAACTGGCGGCCAAGTGCCGCGTGGAACCGGTCAGAGCGCAGGATCTGCTGAAACCAGTCGAGCCCCTGCCAGAAAAAGACGTTGTCGCCAAATGTCTCCTGGACGGAGTAGTTGACCACAGTCATCATCGGGATCAGCGCGTTGAAGGCCACGAGCAGCAGAACGGGCAGAACAAAGAACCACGCCTTTTGGTTTTCGGTTTTCATCGTGCCTCCTCCGCACTTTGGGATTGCGCCGCAGATTCAGCCGCTTCGGTTGCGATCCAGCCGTCGACATACAGTCGGGTCTGATCCTGACGGAACGCCAGATGGACGGTGTCGCCCTTGTTTGGCCCTGCGCCTTCGACCACGGCGTTGATCCGATGCCCTTCGGCCTCGCATTCCACCACTGTGTGGCGGCCAACATCCGAAACCTTGGTCACGGTAGCGGGCAGGCCACTGTCAGCCAGGGATACGAATTCGGGTCGGATGCCTACCTCGGTCTTGCCTGCAGCGTCGCCTTTGATGGGGCCTTCCAGAGCGATGGGGTGGCTGCCGATGTACGGCTGGCCGGCGCGCAGCTCACAGGGCAGGACGTTCATGCCCGGCGAGCCGATGAAGTGGCCGACAAACGTGTGGGCGGGACGCTCAAACAATTCGACTGGCGTGCCGATTTGCACAACCTCACCCAGCTGCATGACCACAACCTGATCGGCAAAGGTCAGCGCCTCTGTCTGGTCATGGGTCACATAGATCATCGTGGCCTTTACGCGCTGGTGCAGCTCTTTCAGCTTGGAACGCAGTTTCCACTTAAGATGCGGGTCGATCACGGTGAGGGGTTCGTCGAACATGACGACGTTTACATCCTCGCGTACAAGGCCACGCCCCATGGAGATTTTTTGCTTGTTGTCCGGGCTCAGACCCGCAGCGCGCGTGTCCAGAAGATCGGTCACCTCCAGCATCTCGGCAATCGCCATGACGCGTTCCTTGACCGTGGCCTCGTCCCGACCGCGGTTGCGCAGCGGAAAGGCGAGGTTGTCGTAAACGGTCATGGTGTCGTAGATCACCGGGAACTGGAACACCTGCGCGATGTTGCGCTGGTCCGGGGGCAGTTTGGTGACATCCTTGCCGTCAAATAGAATCTGCCCTTCGGATGGCACCAGAAGGCCCGAGATGATGTTCAGCAGGGTGGATTTGCCACAGCCTGACGGACCAAGCAGGGCGTAGGCGCCACCATCAGTCCAGTCGAGATCGATTTCCTTGAGGGCATAATCGGACGCGCTGGAGGGGTTCGGCATGTAGCTATGCCGCAGTTTCGAGAGAGTAATCTTAGCCATTTGCGCCTCACGCCACGCGGGAGCCATCGGGGGCAAACACATAGGCTGCCGATGGATCCATGTAGAAGTCATGATGCTCACCCACCTCATAGGGGTGAACGCCAGCAGAAAGGGAAACCCAGCTGCCGTGATCGCTGTCCAGACCCATGTCGAAATGGGCGCTGCTTTCGGATCCCGAAAGCTCTGTCACCTGAACCTGCCCCGACAGCTGCACGGTGGTCAGGGGCGTCGCAACGGGCAGAACGTGATAGGGGCGGATGGCGATGGTATAGGGGCCGTCAGCCAAGTCTGCTGCCGCACCGGTCAAGGACCAGCTGACGTTATTGCCGAGGCGGGCGGTTGTGCCCTGTTTCACAATCGGGGCGGTGTTGATCGGTGGATCCGAGAAGACCCGAGCTGCCGCGACATTGTCGGGGTTGCGATAGATATCAGCGGTCGTGCCGAACTGGGTGACGCGACCGTCCTGCATCAGTGCGGTCTTGCCACCGAGCAAAAGCGCCTCTTCCGGTTCGGATGTGGCATAGACAACAACCGCGCCGCGACCGGCAAACAGTTCAGGTAGCTGATCGCGCAGCTCCTCGCGCAGTTTGTAGTCAAGGTTCGCCAGCGGCTCATCCAGGAAAACAGCGCGGCTTTCCTTGGCAATTGCGCGGGCCAGCGCGGTTCGCTGCTGCTGGCCACCAGACAATTCATGCGGGCGGCGGTGAAGCATCGGACGCAGCTGTAGGATGTCCGCAGCTTCTTCCACGCGACCTTCAATCTCGGATTTCGCCATGCCGGCCACTTTCAGCGGCGAGGCGATGTTCTCGTAGACGGTCAGATGCGGGTAGTTGATGAAAAACTGGTGCACCAGGCTGATGTTGCGTTTCTGGGTGCTAAGAGCGGTCACATCCTGACCATCCATGAGCACCTGTCCGCTGGCAATCGGGTCAAGCCCGGCCATCATCTTGATAAGAGAGGTCTTGCCAGACCCGGTGGCGCCCAGAAGGACGTTGAAGTGACCCGGTTCCAGCACAAGGGAGGTTTCCTTGATATGCAGCTGGGCGCCGACACGCTTGGTCACGTTTCTGAGTTCGAGTGCCATCTTGTTTTGACTTTCCGGCGGGCGGCCTGTTGCGCGCGGCATGCGCGATCTTTGGGGACAAAATACCCCGGAGAGGGCCAGCCACGCTCCGGGGCGAAAGCGGGGAGCGCAACGGAAGATCCGCACGCTCCCCACGGGGAGGAGAGGTTACTGGGAGGCCCAGCGGGCAACCAGTTCGTCATAGTTGACGGTCTGGCCCTGAGGCTTCTCGTTCTCCAGTTTCGGCTTGGCGCCACCGTTGGCATACCACCACTCAGCGTCTTTCTCTTCGTTCAGACGCGGGCCGCAGCCGCCGTAGACATTCGCCTGCTCGTCTGCACGCTGCATACGGGCCATTGTGATGTCCATTTCTTCGGCCAGACGGTCCATGGCTTCCTGCGGGGTGAAGGCGCCGGAGTTCACGTCACCGATCTGCTGCCACCAGATTTGGGCCAGCTTCGGATAGTCAGGCACGTTCACGCCGGTCGGGGACCAGGCAACGCGGTCGGGCGAACGGTAGAATTCGACCAGACCACCCAGCTTGGGTGCACGCTCGGTGAAGCTCTCGTGGTTCACAGAGGAGTCACGGATGAAGGTCAGACCAACGTGGGATTTTTTCACGTCAACGGTCTTGGACACAACAAACTGAGCATAGAGCCAAGCAGCTTTCGCACGATCAACCGGAGTGGACTTCAGGAAGGTCCAGGAGCCTACGTCCTGATAACCGACCTTCTGGCCTTCTTCCCAGTAGGGGCCATGCGGGCTCGGCGCCATCCGCCACAGCGGGGTGCCGTTCTCGTCGACGGTGTTGTTGCCTTCGGACTGCGGTTTTACCATGTCGGCGGTAAAGGCGGTGTACCAGAAGATCTGCTGAGCCACGTTGCCTTGCGCCAGTGCGGGCAGCGACTGGTAGAAGTCATAGGACGCAGCACCCGGAGGCGCGTATTTGCGCAGCCATTCGTCCCACTTGCGGATCGCATAGACAGCAGCCGGACCGTTGGCAGCACCACCGCGGGTCACGCTTGCACCGGCAGGGTTACAGGAATCCGCTTCCATGCGGATGCCCCATTCGTCGATCGGCACACCGTTCGGCTCACCTTTCGAACCGGCACCGGCCATCGACAGCCAGGCATCGGTCATACGCCAGCCAAGGTCAGGCGCGCGCTTACCATAGTCCATGTGGCCATAGATTGCGGTGCCGTCGATTTCCTTGACGTCTTCGCTGAAGAACTCGGCGATGTCTTCATATGCGGACCAGTTGACCGGCACGCCCAGGTCATAGCCGTACTTCTCTTTGAAGGCGGCTTGCAGATCTTCGCGATCGAACCAGTCCTTGCGGAACCAGTAGAGGTTCGCGAACTGCTGATCGGGCAGCTGGTACAGGTCGCCATCGGGACCAGTGGTGAACTGGGTGCCCATGAAGTCGCCCAGATCCAGACCGGGGTTGGTGACGTCAAAGAAGTCGCCTTCCATCATGTCGGTCAGGTTGTAGGCGAGCTGCAGGCGCGAGTGGGTGCCGATCAGATCAGAGTCATTGACGTACGCGTCATAGAGGTTCCGCTTGGTCTGCATCTGGGTCTGCACGGCCTGAACCACTTCGCCCTCGCCGAGGATCTGGTGGTTCACCTTGATGCCGGTGATTTCCTCAAACGCCTTGGTCAGAACTTCGGACTCGTAGCTGTGCGTCGGAATGCCTTCGGACAGGACGTTGATTTCCATGCCTTTGAACGGTTCAGCAGCGTTGATGAACCACTGCATCTCCGACATCTGCTCGTCCTTGGTCAGAGCCGAGGGCTGGAACTCTTCGTCGATCCATTTCTTGGCAGCTGCCTCATCGGCATAGGCTGCCTGTCCCGCGACCACGGCAATAACCGCGGCTGCGGACAAAAGATACTTGCGCATCTTTCTCCTCCCTAGTGATTGTGTCGCCAGACATGCCACACGGCACCTGACTGTCATTCAGGTTTCACAGAGCGGCTGGTCTTGTCAAACTAATTTTTTAGTATGACGTAATGTAATGTTTAGAAACGATTTTTCAGAAATCCTGATTTGGGCGAGGGACTCGCCTGCCGAGGGAATTCGTTGCTGCGATGCGGCAACCTGCAACCTGTGGGTGTGCTGGTCATATCGCGCACAAAATGGCAAGGGCGCCGCAAGTGTCAAAGTTTGTCGTCGCTGAGGCTGGGTTTTGCGGTTATGGAGAGCGCATGGAAAACACTGATACCTTCGAGATCTTTCTGACTGCCCCACCGGGATTGGAGCAAACTCTCTTGCACGAAGCCAAGGAGCTGGGTTTTGCCGAGCCAAAAACGGTCCCCGGTGGCGTGACTGTCCAGGGGGGCTGGCCGGATGTCTGGCGCGCCAATCTTTGTCTGCGTGGCGCCGCGCGTGTCTTGGCGCGGATCGGCTCCTTTCGGGCCTTTCACCTCGCCCAGCTGGACAAGCGGGCGCGCAAGTTCCCCTGGTCCGAAGTGCTGCGTGCCGATGTACCTGTCCGGGTCGAGACGACCACAAATAAAAAGTCCAAGATCTATCACGCGGGCGCCGCAACCCAGCGGATCGAACGTGCCATCACCGAAGAGCTGGGCGCCGAAATCAGTGCAGAAGCGGCGATCACGATCAAACTTCGCATTGAAGACAATCTTTGCACCTTCAGCGTCGACACATCGGGCGAAGGGCTCCACAAACGTGGCCACAAGACTGCTGTGGGCAAGGCGCCCATGCGCGAAAACCTCGCCGCATTGTTCTTGCGGGACTGTGGATATACAGGCACGGAACCCGTGGTGGACCCGATGTGCGGCTCCGGCACCTTCGTGATTGAAGCGGCTGAAATCGCGCGCGGCCTGCTTCCCGGTCGCAGCCGCAATTTTGCGTTTGAACAGTTGGCGACCTTTGATGCCGATGCCTGGGCGGCAATGCGAGATGTCACAACCACCCAAGACACGGAGGTGCGGTGCTACGGATCAGACCGAAATGCCGGCGCCGTCGAGATGGCCGCCGCCAACGCAGAGCGAGCGGGTGTTGCGGATCTTGTTCAGATCACACAGCAGGCTGTCAGCGATTTGACACCCCCTGATCTGGGAGAGCAGCCTGGCCTTGTGATCGTGAACCCACCTTACGGTGCGCGGATTGGCAACAAAAAGCTGCTCTATGCGCTTTATGCGGCGCTCGGGGAGACCTTGAAAAGCCGCTTCAGTGGCTGGCGCGTTGGTATCGTCACCAGCGAAACGTCACTGGCAAAGGCCACGGATCTGCCGTTCCTCCCCTATGGTCCGCCGGTGGCCCACGGCGGGCTCAAGATCCGGCTGTTCAAAACGGCCCCGCTTCCCTGATCGACCTTTGTGATCAAGCAGACAGGGTGCGCCAGGCGCTGACCAGACCGGCCAGCGCCATTCGCTCACCATCTGTCCGGGTCAGAGGAATGCCCTGATGGCCCAGGGCTGCGGCGTAGGCTGGCTCAAGATCGGCAGGGGAAACCAAGGCGATGTTCTGGCCCAGCCAATAAGGGCGCGCTGCAGATAGCTCGGCCCCCAACAGCAGCCCCCAAAGGCGCGCAGCACGATCTTGCGGTGAACCGGATTGATCTGCTTGCAGTTCGGCAACCCGTGCGGCCATCGCTTCGGGCCGGGATTGAACGCTTTCCATCGCGCCGGTCAAAGCCGACGTTGCGGCCGTGGCTGCTGTCTCCAGCGGATCCAGACCCAGCTGAGGCGCGAGCGCGCGCCACAGTCCTGCGGTCAGGAAGCTTTGAAAGCTCACCACTTCATTGGCGCTGATCAGAGCCCAGTGGGTTGTCTCGCCGGGAAGACAGACGACCCCATCCCAATTGGGGTTCAACGACAGAAACCCCGCGATCCGGGTTGCGGCCCCACCCATTCGCGCCACAGGGCTGTTCTGGCTGAGCCCGGCAATCAGGTGAACATCTGTTTCGCCCATCGCCACGACCGGCAGCTCTGCTGGTTTGGCGGGGACCGCTATGGCGGCTGTTGTCTCTGCGCCGGACAACATCACGGGCGCCGTGGCATGTGCCGCGCCCAGCTGGGCCCTGAGATCATCCAAAGCGGTCATGATGCCGTCGGCCGGGCAGCAGGTCTCAGCCCGCTCGGACACCGTCTCACCTGTCATGGCCCAGATAACGAGATGTCCGTCGGTAAAATCGGCGGCAATCCAACATTCTGTCTTGGCGGTCATGCTAGCGCTCATTGTTTCGGTCCTTCGGTCAAACTGGCGTCGGTTGGACGGGGCTGTCTCATTGCCAATTTTCGACCCTTTGATCAACACGGCCTCTTCAGAAAGTGGCTCAGCCGGGGTGTGGAATGGTTAACAGGTCTGCGCTGATGCTTCGAAGGTGATTCAAATTGTCATGAGTATTGCTCTTGATTCCTTATACTTTTGGGTAGTTTCGCAGAACAGTTCCTATCCTTATGAGGAATTGTTTCCACAAATGTCGCCTGATTTACTCCACAGGCCGCGAAATGCTGGATCTCACCGAATTTACTGAGATTTGTGTAAAATTGCTTTATTAAGGTTTTACCGCATCCGCGGACTGTAAACGGCCCAAAACGGGCCGGTTGATTGGGACGAAGGTGTCGGCCGCATGGGGGTGCGGCCGGAAACAAACCATCGAACTGCACTGACGTGAGATCCGGGGCGCTGCCGTTCCCGGCCAGTCGAATTGATACGAGTGTCTCCGCTTCGGCGGACCGGAAAAGCTGTGTTCAGCGAAAAGTTGGGGGCTGCGGGGGCGGCCTTAGATTGGGGTTGGAAATGAAGGACTTTGTGCATGATGGGGCGGTGCATCCGCCACTGCGCTCTGGCCGGACGATGATGCTGCCGCGCTCGCGCATGTTCTATGCGGGCAGGCCATTTCAGCGGGTCGAACAGCCAAGGCTTATCGCCAATCTGAACACTGCCATCAGTCGGCAGCCGAGCCAGATTGTCGACTGGGCCCAGCAGGATCGCCCTGCATCGGCCTACGGACGATTAGGCAAGCGCGTGCTTGATATCCTGCTGGTGTTGATCGCCCTGCCGATCACGCTGCCGCTTATCCTGTTGGCCGCGCTCGCATTGTGGTTTGAAGGCGGGCAGCCGTTTTACACACAGGACCGTCTGGGGCAGCGGGGACGGGTGTTCTCCATCCTCAAACTGCGCACGATGGTGCGAAACGCCGACCAGCTTCTTGAGGAACATCTGGCGCGTGATCCCGAAATGCGCCGCGAATGGAACGAAACACAGAAGCTCAAGCATGATCCCCGCATAACGCCGGTTGGCCGCTTTCTGCGTACGACCTCGCTCGATGAGTTGCCGCAACTTTGGAATGTCATCATCGGAGAAATGAGCCTCGTTGGCCCACGTCCGATGCTGCCAGATCAATTGCCCCTTTATGGGGACGCGCGTCCCTATTTCTTGCTGAAACCGGGGATCACAGGGCTTTGGCAGGTGTCGGTGCGCAACGAAGGTGGCTTTGCGGTGCGTGCAGGTTCGGACGCCAGCTATTGCCGCACCCTTTCTTTCCGGCAGGATTTGGCAATCCTTTGGCGCACCGTGGGCGTGGTGCTGCGAGGCACCGGATATTAACGGCTTTGGCTTAGTCGGGATGGGTGCTTCTTGCGCCATTCCGGTTGGGCCGCGTCCTATAGGCGGGCTAAGGCGGACGTGGTAGAAATGCGGAGGCGGTTATGAAAGACACTCTGACAGATACCCAGTCTCTGACCTGGCCAGCACAGGATTTTGAAGGAAACGAAACACCCGCAATGACGCAGCAGGGCTTCAAACGATTTCGCCGCCGCAAGGGGCGGACGCAGGGCGAGCCGGAACAGCCATCTGTTCCGGACGGTCGGGTTGAGCCCGGCACCTCGCCCGATCGTCCGTCGCCTAAGCCAAGGGCGCGACCTAGTGACAAGACCCAGCGCCAGTCAGGTTTCTCCGGCCGTCCTGAAACACAGGACAAACCGGCGGTCAGGGGTACTGCAGATGGGCTGCGCACGGGGCCTGTTTCTCAGCAGCAGCTGCCCGCACCTTTGCCCGAAATGTGGGAACGCATTCATCGCGTTCCCATGGATATGCGCAGTCATCAGGTCGCTCGTTCGCCGCTGGTGAATTTTTTCCGCAGCTCACCCACTGCCAAGGCGTTTGATTTGCTGCGCACGCGCTTGCTGCACAGCCTCAAGGCGCATGGCTGGAAACGGGTCGCGATTGCCTCACCCACTGCGGGATGTGGTGCGACGTTTACGGCTGTTAATCTGGCGCTCAGCCTGGCGCGTGTTCCGAACACCCGCACGATCCTGATGGACATGAACTTTCGCCGCCCCGCGGTGGCCGCAACTCTGCGGCTGCCCGCAGCGGGGGATATGCGTGGCTTTCTGTCCGGGGAGCTGAGCATGCCGGAACATCTGGTGCGCCCCGCTGAAAGCCTTGCGGTCGGGCTGACTGCCGCGCCAGATCGCAATGCCGCCGAAATCCTGCACGATCCAACTTGCGCGCAGGTCCTGGATGACATGACGCTGACCACTGGGGCCGATGTTATTCTGTTCGATCTTCCGCCAGTTCTGGAACATGATGATGTGGCGGCCTTTCTGCCACAGGTCGACGGGGTTTTGCTGGTTGCAGACGGCACCCGTACGACTGCCGCCCATCTCGCGGCCTGCGAGCAGATGTTCAAAGGCCAGACGCAGCTTCTTGGGGTGAGCCTGAACCGCGCGCGCGGTGCCGGGCTGCTTCAGCATGGCCAATAACCCAGCCCATTCACTCAACAAAGAGACCAGCAAACCAAATGGGACCGATCCGCACACTCGAAGATCTCTTTGATATGCTGCGCCGCAGAGCGTTTGTGATCTTTTGGATCGTGGTTCTCGGGGCCATGGTGTCGGTTTGGGTCGCGCTCAAACAGCAGCACAGCTACGAAAGCGCGGCCGTCTTGCAGATCACCCGTCCCAAGATCGCGGGCGAGCTGGCAAAATCAACCGTTGACGGTTCCTCTGCGCGGAGGCTTCAGCTGATTGAACAGCGGCTGATGGCGCGCGGTTCAGTGGAAGAGATCATCGAGAAGTTTGGCCTTTACGGCAACCTGCCGCTGCACCCCTCGGAGAAAGTGGCGCTTTTGCGGGAGTCGGTTCTGCTGACCGGCGTGGCCGCTGCGCGCGAAGGGTTTACCGATGATGGCACCATTTCGGTTTTGACCATCACCGCCCAGATGCCGACCCCGGAACAGGCACAGGCCGTTGCCAGTGAATTTGCCAGCCGGACGATCGAGCTGAGCCAGAGCTCGCGGATCGAACAGGCCCGCGAAACGCTGTTGTTTTTCACGGACAAGGCCAGCGCCCTGACCGCTGAAATTGCGGCTCTCGAAGATGAGATCACCGCCTATCGCAATTCCAACAACGTGGCTCTACCCGGTGGGATCGAAATGCGCCGGGAGGAGATTTCGTCCCTGAACACGGGTCTTCTGGAAATCGAGCGCGAGCAGATCGAACTGCGCAGGCAGGCGGATCAGACGACATCAAACCAGCGGCCAGCAACTGCCCAGCGGATGCTGGCGGTTTTCGAAGAGAAGCTGGCCACATTGGAAGCGCAGCGAGAGCTGCTGCTTGAGCGCCGCGCCGCGCTAGAAGCCTCCCTGCAGACCACGCCAGAGGTGGAACGTCAGCTGGGCGTCTATGAACGGCGCATGGACCAACTGCAGGGCGAGCTGGAGACCATCAGCCAACGGCTGGCCGAGGCCGAAGTGGGGTTCCGGCTGGAGTCATCCCGTCAGGCAGAGCGTTTGACCGTGATCGAGCCTGCATCACTGCCGGATTATCCAATCACCAGCGGACGAAAGAAACTGGCGCTTATGGGGCTGATTGCCAGTATCGGTATGGCGATGGGTGTCGCGTTCCTGATGGAGCTGCGCCACCCGGTTTTGCGGTCGGTCGCGCAGATGGAACGAGAGACCGGGCTTACACCAGTTGTGGCGATCCCCCTGCTGGATACACGACCACGCAAACGCGGTCTGTTGGATCGGCTACGGGGCCTTTTTTCACGCAACGGGCGCGGCGGCATGGGGGCATCCTCCGGCGCTTGAGCCGCGCATCGACGATCAGCTGACCGCCGCAATCATCTCGGCAATGGCTGACTGGTGCCACCAGATGGCCCCACCGCCAATAGCTATCGTCAGAAGGGTAAAGCCAAGATCATGGCGAGGATCCCAGACGTGGTGTTTGCGCGCAAGCCAGACCATCACCGGGTAGGCCAGGATCATTGCCCCCGCCAGCGCGGCGATCCCTCCCGGCAGGCCAAACATCATGACGGCGATCAGAAACAATGCGGTCTGGGCAATCGCGCGGCTGGCGGTAAAGACAAAGAAGGATCGACTGTCTCCCGCCGCCAGCGCCGCCTGATCGTAAGTCATGGTGATAACCGCAGGGGCCAAAGCGATCGAAATCAGAACGATCATTGCGCCTGCGTGCAGGTATCGATCATCGTAAAGCACATCGACGAGCCACGGCCCCAACCACGCCATGCCCAGCAGCATCGACAGGATAAACGCGCTGAGACCAGCGCGCAGCTGGCGTTGCTTGCGCTTATAACTTGGATCCGCCTGGGCAGGTTTGTCGCGATAGACCGGGATCATAAGGCGCTGGTTGACAGCGTGCCCCAGAGCCATGGGAAAACTCGCCAGAAAAAATCCGATGTTGTAGATCCCCAGAACTTCCAGTGGGACAAACTTGCCGAGGATCGCCCGGTCCCCCTGTGAGGTCAGAAACCAGAACGCGGTCGAGAGAAAGATCCATTTCCCAAAGTGCAACAGTTCACCGAGCGCTTGTCGTTCCCAGTGGAACCGGCTGCGCCGACCGGGCAGGGCACGCCAGACCAGGATTAGAAAAGCAGTCGCCTGGATGACGCTGCCCAGCACCAACGCCATGACCGATTGGGTCCACCAGGCAATAAGCACCATGGCGCCGATCCCAATCGCCTGACTGATGAGCTCCAGCGCGGTGAGCCGCCCGACCAACAGATGACGATGCGCAGTTTCTACCCGGATCGGGTCGAGCCCGTTGATCGCGAGGGCCGCACCGGCAATTGGCAGGTACCACATCAGCTCTGGCGCGTCGTAGAACTCCGCAATCGGCCAGGCCAGCAAAAGGGTCATCCCCCACAGGATGACACCCCGCACCACCTGAACGCTCCAGGCCGTGTCCAGAAAGTCGGGATCGTCGCCTCGTTTGCTCTGAGCGATAGACGGGCCCACGCCGATATCCGAAAACAGCGCAAGACCCGTGGTCACCACGCTGACCAATGCCATCAGACCAAAGGCTTCGGGAAACAGGAGCCGCGTCATCAGCAGGTTGGCGGCTAGGCGCAGAGCCTGACTGCCGCCATAGCCGATCATCAGCCAGGAGGCAGAGCGCAGCACCCGTGCTGCCAGCCCTTCGCCGCTGAATAGGGACAAAACCTGCTGCATGACATGTCTCTCGGTCTTGGTTCTTGCTATCTGCCTGATCCCGAAAGGCGACAATTCGACGGCACCTTCGCGGCAATGCTGGGCAACTGGGTGAACTACGGATACCCTGCGGCAACTCTTGCACAAAATGGGCGTGTGTCCTCGTGAAAATTGCCTACATCCTCAACACCTACCCTCAGCCGTCCCACAGCTTTATTCGCCGCGAGGTACTGGCACTGGAACGGCACGGCGTCGAGATCGAGCGCATCGCCATGCGCCCCGCTGATGTGCCATTGGTGGATCCGGGTGACGTCGATGAACAGGGGCGCACCGACTATGTCCTTGCCAAGGGGGGCGCGCGGCTGGTCACTGGCCTTGTGCGGCGCATGTGGCGCAGTCCCCGGCGGTTCCAATCTGCCCTGACGAAGGCCTGGGAAATGGGGGGCCGCTCTCAGGTTGGTCGCCTGCGACATCTGATCTATCTGGCCGAAGCGGCCTATGTGGCTGACCGGGTTGAGGGGGAGGGGATTGACCATCTCCATGCTCACTTTGGCACCAACTCCACCACGGTTGCGCTTTTGGCTGCGATGCTGGCTGATGTGCCGGGCGGGTTGGGCTACAGTTTTACAACTCACGGACCAGAGGAATTTGATGCGCCGCAGGTGCTGTCTTTGGGAGCCAAGGTGGACACGGCCGACTTTGCCGTCGCAATCAGCAGCTTTGGCCGCAGCCAGTTGAGCCGCTGGGCCGCATTTGGCAGTTGGGCACGGCTGAAGGTGGTGCATTGCGGCATTGAACCCTCGCGGTTTTCTGAACCGCAACCACTGCCAGAGGGGCCGTTGCGGCTGGCTGCGATTGGCCGATTTGTTGAACAAAAAGGGCAGATGGTTCTTATCCACGCGCTCGCAAAACTGGTCGAAACCCACCCGGATCTGCACCTCTCGTTGATCGGTGATGGAGAAATGCGCCAGGATCTTGAGGCTGCGATCGCGCGTTATGACCTTTCGCGCCACGTCACACTGACCGGTTGGCTGTCAGAGGCGGACGTAAGGGCGGAGCTGGCAAAAGCGCATGCGCTCGTCATGCCGTCCTTTGCAGAAGGCCTGCCAATGGTGGTGATGGAGGCAATGGCAGCTGCCCGTCCGGTGGTTGCAACCTATATCGCAGGGACCCCTGAACTGGTGGTGCCGGGGCAGACAGGATGGCTGGTGCCAGCAGGCGACCCCGTCGTTCTGGCTGAGGCGATATCGGATCTCGCGGCCACACCAGCCGAGACATTAAGCCGGATGGGACAGGCCGGGCGCACCCGCGTGCTGCAGCGGCACGATAGTGAGATCGAGGCGGGCAAACTGGCGCATCACTTTGAAGAGGCTATCCGCGCCCGTCGCCCCTGACTGCCACACCGCCTGCTTTCTTCGGGGCCTACCGCCCGCGCGTCCAGCGTTTGGCGCGACTATCGCGATAAAGGGGCGATTTCACCGCCACGGAAACTGCCGCATAGGTCAAAAAACCAGCCGGGTCGCGCAACGCGCGCCCTGCGATATGTGAAAGGGACGGCCGGCGCACGTCGTCATTTGCCAGCAATTGCGGAAACCGGGATGCAATTTCGTCAACGCCTGCATTCTGCCTGCGCCGAACCCTGACCAGATTGCGAAACCCCTCGACCAGAGGCCATTGATAGGATGCCGCCAGACGCTGACGTTCCTGCGGGGCAAAGCTGAGGCGGGCAAAGATGTCGTCAGCAATGACATCGGGCCAGTCCCCCCAACGCGCGCGCCCGGCCTTGTTCATCGCAAATAGCCCGAACCCCGGAACACCCTTTTGCACGAAGGGCAATGTCGCCCAGAACCGGGCATATAGTCTGCTCACGGTGCTTCTGGCGCGCATCAGCTGCGGCTCGCCACTGGCGTAGCGCGCTACGTTGCAGTCCAAAGTGGCGCAGATGAGCGGCAACAGCTGTGGTGAGACGATGACATCTGCATCAAGATATACGAGCACACGGCCACGCGCACGCGTCTCTCCATCTTGCAGAGCGCCGATTTTGCCCCCTTCAGCGCGATCTATCACATGACAGTCCCAACGATGGGGAACCGGGACAGACTGTGCCTCTGCCACAGTTGCATCAGAGCAGCCATTGGCCATCACGATGACCTCGCCGGTGGCTTGGTCGGGCAGCGGAGCGCTTTCAAACAGGGCAGAAAGGCAAGGGCCAATATAGCCTGCTTCGTTATGCGCCGGGATGATAACACTCAGCGTCGGAGCAAGTCCTGTCGGCGTCATTTCGCGGCCTCCAGTGCCTGCCATCGCGGGTTGTCATCGCTCAGGGTGCGCAAGCTGCCCCAGCTGCCCCATTTGCCGGGGGTGGAAACGTCGGAATAGGCCGTGAACAGCGCACCGCCCAGTTCGGGCCACCCCCGCAACAGCGACCGATAGAGCGCGCCCATCTCCCCAGTGTAGTTGAAATGACTGAAAAACGCCGTGAGCGTTTCATCATCCACCATCGGGCCGAGGCCCACGACATGGCTCCCCCCCTCGTACATGATGAGATCCAGATCATGCTTGGCCGCGATTTTTGCGTGATAGGGCAGGACGCGCTCTAGCAGGTCAGTAATCGTGTCCTCGCGCGAGCCGGACACCAGCCCGTCACGCAGTTCGGCCTCGGCCAGTGCGCTGGCGGCATCATATCGGTGCTTGGTGACAAACGTTGCTGCGGCGGTTCCTTCCAGTCCACGGGCTGCCGCAGTCGCCTCGGCCTGCTCGTGGCTTTGTGCAATCCAGGCTCGCAGCGTGGCCGCGCGCTCAGGCAGGCCAAGGATGCCACCGAAGTAACCAGTGACCGCGTAGGCGTCAAAACTCTGGGCTGGCGGGCGGCGGGCCGGATCTTCGGCCACCCAGAGTGGTGCTTGCAGGATCTGCTCTTCCAGGCCCAGCCAGCCGGTCTGGGTGGAGAGCACGCGTACCAGGCGCTCTGGTGTGGTGTCGCCAAAGACTTCACTCCATATCCCGGCAACCTCGGCTGCCCGACCGCCGTAATATTGCATCCACAGGTCAGAGCCTCCCCAGCGCGCCTTCGCCTGCGCATCTGCCCAGATCGCTTGCTCGAACTGCCAGTTCCATACCTCGTTGGAGTATTCCACATAGGCGCGCAAATCCGGATCCAACTGACCCTGCACCAGCCGGGCATAGTTCCGGATATAGCTGTCATCCGCCATATGGGGCAGGGTGAACCAAGGCGCGGTTTTCAGCTGGTTTGCCAATGCAACCAGAACCTCGGCGGGGACACCTGCTTGGGCCCACGTGTAATCCTGCGGGTGCGGGCGGTCTTCCCAGCCGATTTGGGAGGAGTCATTAGTTGCCATCCAGTCCATGAACCGCAGCGCCGCAAAACCCTGCATCAAAGACAGCCAGTCGGGATTGAACAGCTCTCCCCGCTGCCACAGAGGCAGGTGACGTTCTTGCACGACAGAAATGTTGCGAATGTAATCGCCAGTGCCACGGCGGTCGCTGCGCTGGATGCGAATGTCCACTGCACCGGGGCCGGGAGTATAGTCGAAACGGATCTCACCGCTCCCGTAGCGGATGTTTTCGGCGCGGCCTGCGACCTCGATGATCCCGTCGCCGTCAAACTGGAGGACATAGCGCCCCGCCAGCGTTGTTGCCGTGCGCGGCAGATCCGTCAGGATCAATGTGCCGATTGACCCCAACTCAGGAGGCAGCGATGTGGGCCAGCCGTATTCGTCCAGGTATCCAGCAGCGGCCAAATCCGGGTGATCGACCCCGCCCCATTGGCCGGGCAGGTGACCGATCCAGGGGCGTGCGGTTTTGAAGTGGTCCAGAAACGGGGCCTGTGGGCTCCAGTCCGCGATTGCCGCGAGGTTCATGGCAATCGGTTGGCGCGGGACAGGATCCGATTTCGCCAGAGTGGGTGCCTCGCCCGTGGCGCCAACCTTTGCCTGAACCGGGGCATTCAGAACCGGCAGCGTCGGGTCAGTGGGCATCGGCAGAGGGTCAGCGGGCAGGGCGGCGCGAATAGACGTTTCTTGGGCAGCCTCCCATGCAATCATTTGCAGGCGCCCGGCAAGCGCCGGAGAGGGTGCCGCGTATGCCTGCCCCCACGGATTGCGCAGCTGATGGGGCAATCCGACCGGGGACTGGCCGGTCAGAACGGCATATTGAAAAGCGGAGAGAAAGTAGAATCCGATATCATTGGGGTGAATGTCATCGTCAAAGATATCTTCAATCCGGTTGAGCCCGGGAACTGTTCCCGCGCGAATGGCGTCATCCAGCCGTGCCATCGCCTGACCCGCCTTGAGCAGGCGAATATTCCCTCCAGTCTCGTGATTGACGGCGTCAACCACGCCTTGCCAGCGAGGCAGGTCTGCCTCCAACCGGTCGCGCCACGGGATAGAGGCGTCAGCGTCAAAAGGCACCTCTGTCCCGCTGCCGCTCAGCAACGAGTGCCAGGTCTCCTGCAGGTAAACCTCCACCTCCGGATTGGTCGTTTTGGCAAGGGTGTAGAAATCACCCAGCGCAGCCTCGGTATTGCTCCACTTCAGGTGATTTGCGAGCGGGATGGCCTCGGTCACGATCAGGGCATCGACGGGCTCTTGCAGCCGCTCGCGGGCGTTGATGCCTTCCGCACGTGCGGCATGGGTCCAGTTGTAGCTGAGAGGCGCGCCGTTGATGATCTGCGCCTCGACCGTGACGGGCTGTGTGGTGTCGCGGCCGGGTTGTTCTGACAAAAGCTGGTTCAGCATGACGGGATTGTCCGGCCCAAACAGGGAATGGCCGACCATCACGACGCTTGTGACCAGCTCTGCCAGTGTCATCTGCGGACCCCGGTGCGGGGGTGGGACGTCACCACCGTCCAGACAATTTCCTGAACCTTGCGTGCAGCCTCTGCAGAAAAGGCCTGCGCTGGGCTGCCGTCTGCGCGTGTCAGCTGATGGGGCTGCCCTGCCGGGTTCACGTGGTAGAGCACGCTTAGATGGGTCAGTGCGACAATGTAGGCGCCCAGATCGTTGATATGGATCTGGTCCTGCGCTCCGTCAGGGGTGATGGCGAACACATCCTCGCGTCGTGACAGGCCGGGGATCTCTCCCGCCTCGATCGCGCGCACGACGGCGGCCATGACCTGACCTGCGGGGATCAGATAGGCCGGGCGGTTCGGGTTGCGCCGGGTGTCTGAGCCCGCCAATCCGCCGAGCCATAGCTGTTCCAGATCAGTGTCAATTCGAGCAAGCCAGCCATCGAGCGTATCCAGAGGGTGCCATGTTTCATAGAGATATAGACGTGTATTGGCAGACCCGGCCCGTGCCAGATCAGCCCACCGGCGGAAGTAGCGCGCGCCTTTGAAATAACGGATGGCATCCCGCAGCTCGACCATCTCGGTCAAGACGACGGCATCATAATCACCCGAGCCCACCGCCTCGCGGGCATCCCGCCAGATTGGAGGGTGGTTGACCTGATCGAAATGCAGGATGTCCTGATCTGGCTCCCAATGCTGTTGCAGCGGTGTGCCGGACCCCAATTGCGTGTTGTAGGTATGTCCCTTGGGGGCCAGTTGCGCAAGCATATGTGGCATGTCGGCCCCAACCAGTGAATGCCCCAGATGATAGACCTTCATCGCACCGGATGGCGGGGCAAGTTCGGGCACGGCGAAAGGGGTTGCCTGAACAGACCCAAGCGGCAGCAGAGCCAGAAATGCAAGAAAACCGCGACGCCCGATCATCGCACCCGCGAGAGCTGCGCCGCAGTTGCGATCAACCCCTCCCCAATAGCAAAGCGCCCTTCGATCCGGTCACCGGTCAAAAATGGTGCACGCTCGGCTGTGAAACACGCCGAAAACCGGCCACAAAGCGTGACATGGGCGTGGTTTGACGTCGCACAGGCGCTGTTATCCAATGTCAGCTCCAGTTCCATTCCCTCAAATCCGAAAAACTGCTGGCTCAGGTGATACTGACATTTATAGGCGGCTTCCTTGGCGGAGAATATCACTTTGGCAAGCTGACCGGGATTGGCCTGCCTGCTGAGCCAGGCGCGTTCTGCGGGTCGGCAGATCTGCGGTATCAGATCATCGGAAAGCGGTGTGTCCTCTTCCAGATCTACCCCAAGGGCCTGAATGTCCTCTGCTTTGGTCACCACGGCGACGGCAGCGCTGCGGCAATGGCTGATGGATCCAATGAGCCCGGTTGGCCAGATTGGCGCCCGTTTGGGGCCGATCAATATCGGTTCAGCTGTCAGACCAAGCGCCGCCATTGCCCGATGCGCCGCAGCGCGCCCCGCTGCAAATTCGCGTCGCCGCTTGTCGACGGCATTTGGCGAAAGACATGCAGCTTCAGACGGGAAGGGCGCGGGCGGGTCGTCTTGCGGATCGCAGGTTTCCACCGCAACGGATGCGGCAAACAAGGGCCGTATCAGCGCCCGGTGGCGGGCGCTGCGCTGGCTGTCCAGAGTGGCCGTCATCCCTGACGCGCCCGCCTGTTGGCCCGCATCGCGCGGCGTTTTGACATCATGTCGGACTTGGCCGCCGCATCAACAGCGGTCGCCGCCGGCTCTGCTTCAGCGGTGCTGTCACCGGACAGCGCGGCGATGTGGCCTGCCAGGCCAGACAGCGTTGGGAAGCGGAAAATATCCGTGATCGACAGTTTTGGTACATCCAGCGTGCTCCGAATGTCGCGATGCGCCTGAACCGCCAGCAGCGAATGCCCCCCGAGCGTAAAGAAATTGTCCTCGGCACCAATACCTTCCAGCCCCAGAATGCGGCCCCAGATCTCGGCGATCTGGGCCTGCGTGCCCCCCGATGGGGGCGCAGAGTGGACGGGCACGGCGATCTTCACGGGGGTCGGATCCGGCAATGCCTTGCGGTCGATTTTTTTGTTGGGCGTCAGAGGGAAATGATCAAGGTGCTCAATGTGGCTTGGCACCATGACCTCGGACAGCTGCTGAGCCAAGGCGGATTTGATCGCGGCCTGATCCAATGGCGCCTGTCCGGTGACATAGGCAATCAACCGTGTGTCAGAAGCCGCCACAACAGCGGTGGCCATGTCCCGCGCAACCACCACCGCTGCGGTGATACCCGGCAGCGCGGCCAGGGCGGCTTCGATCTCGCCCAGCTCGATCCGCTGGCCGCGGATCTTGACCTGATGGTCGCTGCGGCCAAGGAAATCCAATTGGCCGTCACTGCGCCAACGCACGAGATCGCCGGTCCGGTACAGATGAGAAGAGGCAACGCCGGTTGTTGCAGCCTTGGCAAAAGGATCAGCGACAAAGCGTTCGGCGGTCAGCTCCGGCCGTTGCCAGTAGCCCGCCGTGACGCCAGCGCCACCAATCATCAACTCCCCCGGCACACCAACCGGCTGCGGCTCTAGCTGATCGTCCACGACATAAACGGTGGTATTGGCAATGGGGGCACCGATGTGGGCGGTGCCTGCTGGCGTATCGCCAAGGGTTTGCATAGTGGACCAGATCGTTGTTTCGGTCGGGCCATACATGTTGTGAATGGTGGCTTCGGTTGCGCCACGCAGGTCGCCAACCAGATCACCCGGCAAGGCCTCGCCACCAACCAGCAGTTGGGAAAGCCGTCCCAGAACGGGCCGCGCATCACTGTCAGCCGCGATCATTCGTGCCATCGACGGGGTGCATTGCATATGGGTCACGCCATGGCGCAGGATCTGCGCCGCGAGCGATACGTCATCAGCCGCCAACTCCTGTGGTGCATTTGACAGGCGCAGCACCTCAGCCAGCGGTTTCAATCCTTCCAAAACGACCTCTGGCGCGATGCCGTAGTCGATGAGGCAGGCAATTTCATCCACCCCGATGCGTTTGAGCTGTTCAACCCGCTGCAGCGCGTCTTCGACCGTGCCGAACAATCCCGAATCCTCAAAGTAACGCTCAAAGGCGAATTCGAGGATCGCTTCTAGCTCGTCTGCCGAGAGCATGCCAAGATCCATCTCAAACGGGTTTGAGACGCCCTTGGGTTTTTTGAAGGCGGGGAAGGCCCAGGCATATTGCTTGATGAGCCCGGCGGCCGCGCGCAGGTAGTCCTTCATCGGTTCGCGCGCGGTTTCACGCGCCTCTTGCCGTGTCGGGGCAAGATAGCTGTGCAGCATGAGGGTGACCTTGTGGTCGCGCGGATCGTATCCTGCAGCGCGCAGTGCGTCGTGATAGATCGTGATCTTGCCAGCGACCTCTTCGATGCTCTGGCCGAGCAAATGGGTCAATACGTTGGCCCCGATGCTGCCTGCTTCGCGCCAGGTGTCCGGGTTGCCGGCGGTTGTGACCCAGACGGCAAGCTCTTTGGAGACGGGTCGCGGCTGCGTCATCACGCTGTGCAAGGCACCATCCTTGCGCGCAAAGCTCACCTCCTCGCCGCGCCACAGCTTGCGCACGGTTTCAATGGCTTCAAACATCGCGGGCTTGTTTGCGGGCGGGGTGTTTTCAGGCCGCAGGATGAAATCATCCGGCTGCCAGCCAGAGGCAAACCCAATACCTGCGCGTCCTGCTGTCAGGTTGTCGATGACAGACCATTCTTCGGCAATCCGAGCGGGGTGATGCAGTGGTGCGACGCAGGATCCTGCCCGCACGCCAATATTCTGCGTGACAGCTGCAACTGCGGCGCCGGTCACGGATGGGTTCGGATAGGGGCCACCAAAGGCGTGGAAATGCCGCTCTGGGGTCCAGACCGCGTTGAACCCATGCTGATCTGCGAACTTCGCGCCCTCCAGCAGCAGTTCGTATTTGCGCGGGCCAGGACCATCGTCATTGCCCCAATAGAACAAGTTGAAGTCCATGCCACGATCACTGGTGGAGATCGGCCCGTTTGAGAGCTGCAACCGGCTTTCATCGCTGGACAACACCAGCTTCAACCCGCGCGACAGCGTCCAGAACAGTTCCAGCACGGAAATATCAAACGACAGGCTCGTCACTGCAAGCCAGCAGTCCCCCGGCTGATGTGGGATTTTCCGGTCCATTGCGGCAAAGAAGTTGGCGACATTTCCGTGACGCACCATCACCCCTTTGGGAGTGCCAGTAGAGCCGGAGGTATAGATCAGATAGGCCAGATCCTCTGGCCCGGGGGGCTGGGCGCCTGCGTCCTGCCCGTTCACTGTGCGCGATGGGAGGTCATCCAGCGCCACAACGATTGCAGCTGCGCGATGCGGCAGCTGTGGTTGCAGGGTGCTGGTGGTTAGCAGGACGGATGCGCCGCTGTCGGTGATGAAATGTGCGATACGATCGGCGGGATAGGCCGGATCCAACGGCACATAAGCGGCGCCGGTTTGCATGGTCGCCAGCGCGGCAACCACTAGGTCGATGCTGCGATGCAGATAAATTCCGACCCGGTCGCCGCGTGTGACACCCTGTTGGCGCAGCACAGCAGCCAGCGCGTCAACACGCCCCTGAAGGTCGCGGTAGCTCAGGCTGTCATGTTCAAAAACCAGCGCTGTTGCGTCAGGTGTGCGAGCCTCCTGGGCTGCGAACTCTGCCGGGATTGTGCTGTCTGTTGTGCCCTCAAGCGCTGTGGCGTTCCACTCGACCAGTAGCTTGCGACGCTCGTCCTGTGGCAGGGCAGGAAGGTCGCTGATGGTGCTGCATGCCCCCTCCTGCAAGGCGGTGACCAACAGGCTGGCGCGCGCCACCAGCAGCTTCCGGGCGGTTTCGTCCAACTGGCTGCTATCCAGGATCAAGGTCAGCGTGGCATCCGTCAGGCACAGCGTCACAGCACAGCCTGCAATTGGTGCGTTTGTGTCCAGGGCGCAGCCAAAGGTCGGCTGTAAGGGGCCGCGGGCGCGCAGTTCCGGTGCGCGTTGCTGCAGGTCGACTGCAAAGCCTCCCAGCTGATCTGCGGTCTCGACCTCAGCTGCAAGCCCTGCGCGCAACGTGGGCAGATCGTCCGTGCGCGCGACCTGGGCAGGCACCCAGTCGCTGATGAAACCGGGACGTGCCATTTGCGCAATGCGACTGGTGCGCAGGGCAATACCTGTTGTTTCTGCCCCAGTGCTGCGCAGGCTCAGCGCGGCGGTTGCCAGCACCGCGTCCGCCGGTGTCAGCGCGGCTTTGGCGGGAACGGGGATCACATGGTTGACGTGGCCTGTTGTCGCCTGAGCGGAGATCAGCGCGAAATCATCAGCTGGCAGATCTGCCAGTCGCGCGCGCCACTCCGTTTCGCCTTTCTGGGTCGAACTGAGCGCATCGCCCAGTGTCGTGCGCGCCGTCGCATCAAGCTGGGGCAGGATATCCCCCACCTTGGCCACGGTTGCGAGATCGAGGCCAGAGCCATCGCTGCGTTTTACTGCGCTGAGATGCAGCGCCCCTTCGGCGCAGGCCACCGTCAGCCGGTCCTGCGAGACAGCCAGAACCTCACCCGCAGCGCCTGCGCCCTCTGCGCGGCTTGCGGTGCCAACACTCAAGACGTCAGCCTGCCCATCTGTACCGGCAACCATGATCTTGGCCGTGCACAGCGGATTCCAGTAGCCATTGAAATCCAGAGCCCGAACCAGACGCAGGAGATCATCTGCCGGTTGCCCGAAATCCAGAACACCGCCGGCCGCGGGGCGATCGGCGCGGGTATATAGCTTGCGTGTCGTGAAATCCTGCGGCTGTCGGTCCAGTGCGCCGCTTTCCAGTTGCGCCAGCACCTCGCCAAAACTGTCCATCGCAGCGGCGTAGCACTTTGCGTTCAGGCTGTAGGCGGTTTCGTCTTCTGCGATATCGAACAACCGTTGGGCAAGGATATCCCCCTCGTCCACGCCACCCTCGATCATGTGCCAGGTGATGCCATAGCTATCGGCACCCTCGATCAGGGCCCAGTTCGGAGTGTTGAGACCGGCATAACGCGGCAGTGGGCCGTCGTGAAAGTTCACGCCCCCCTTGCGAGCACGTGCCAGCACGGGGGCCGGAATGATGTCGAGATTGGCAATCGACAACAGCCAGTCCACGTCCCCCTCAAACGTGCGCGCATCTGTTAGAACCGGCAGGCCCTTGCCATCAGCCCAGGCGCTGATTTCAGCATCGCGGCTGACAACGGCGCTGATCTGGTGGCCTCTTGCCAGCAGGCTGTCCGCACAGGCGATCAGCAGTGATTCATTGCCAAGCACGATACAGGAAAAGGGTGTCATTTGGGTTCCTCCGCAGAAGACGGGGTGGGGCGCGTTTCCATAAGACGGGTCACATGCGGACGAAAGAGCGCACGTGTGTGATGGGCAAGCAGATCCCGCAGGAAATGGGGGGGATCTGTTGCAGGCTTGTTCGAAATCACCCGTCGCAGACGATAAAGCAGACTGCCTGCGACAAGTGCAGCCGTGGCAAGCGCTGCATAGGTGCGGCCACGGGTGCTGATAAAGTAATGCAAGCGGCTGTCGAACCAGTAGCGTGGTGTGCGCTGCCAGTTCTTCATGCCAGTGGATGCCGACCCGACATGGGCGACTTCGCTCGCGGGGAGGTAATGCGTCTGCCATCCCGCGCGAGCAGCCCTGTGACACAGCTCGGTTTCCTCAAAATAAAGAAAGAAGGCCTCATCAAATCCGCCAACGGCCTCAATTACCTCTCGTCGGATCATCAGGCTGGCTCCCGCGGTCCAGTCCAGCTGTGCCGGTTCTTTTGGCAACGCCATCGGCACAACAGATTTGCGCAGCAGGCGTGTGATGATCCCGGTTTGTACGGCGCCTTCAAACTCTCCCGCGATGGATGGAAAGCGAAACGCCGTACAGTGCGGTTCGCCGTCCATGCCGCGCACATAAGAGCCGACCAGCCCGGCCCGTGGCGTGGCAATGAGATAGTCGCGCAGGGAGCGAATGGCGCCAGGCTGCACAAAGGCGTCAGAGTTCAGCAGATAGTAAAACGCAGGTGCGCTGCCATCCGAAAGACCAAGCCGGAAGCCGATGTTCATTCCCGCGCCAAAGCCACCGTTTCTGTCGCTGGCAATGACACGCAAGCGACCTGTGTTCAGCCAGCCGCGATCCTTGGCAGCGGTCAGTATCGTGTCATACGACCCATCGCCCGATCCGTTGTCGATGATCACGATTTCCCCTGGCAGTTCCGCCATTTCAACCAGCGCCGCCGCCGCACAATCCAGCGTCATCTGTGGCGTCTTGTAGTTCAGGATAATCGTGAGGATCCGGATATCGTGCGTGGTGTCGAGCATAGGCTACTCTGCGGCCTCCGCTTGTCGGGAGGCACTGGATTGTCGGAACGCATCCCGGTCGGCAGCGTCGAGGCGGGCTTTTACCTCTGCGGCCAGTACGCTGACATTTGGAACCAGAACCATGCTGTCATGATCCCCCGGCACCTCGACCACCTCGATGTTGCGGGCAAAGCGGGTCCAGTCGTTGTCTTCAAAGACATATTCGCGTTCGGCACTGACCCAATTGCCCCCGGACACCGGCCAATGACGATCCAGTGGCGGACGGAACAGCGTCAGCGGTCCTTCCCATGGGCGTAAATCGTAAACCGGCAGCGCGGCCCGGAACGCCAGTTCGACCTTTCGGTTGTTGAAAGCGGGCAGAGTGCCGTCTTCTGCGGGGCGGTCGCGCCGCTTCTCGATCTCCCAGGCGATCCGGTTGCTCAGCCATTCGCCGAGATAGCCCAGCCCCTTGCGACGGAGTTCAGCCCATTTGATCAGCGCCTTGTCATGACGGCTGAGCTCAGGGCGCATCGGCAGCGGTGTGTCGAGCAGGATCAGGGCAGCGGTTTCCTCGCCTGCCTGCTTGAGCTGTTGCGCCATTTCATAGGCGGTCAGCCCCCCGCCAGAGAAGCCACCCAGCAGATAGGGGCCTTCGGGTTGGACACTGCGAATTTCAGCGAGATAGTCGCGCGCAGCATCGTCGAGACGGTCATGCGGCGCCTCTTCTCCGATCAGGCCCTTGGCCTGCAGCCCATAGACCGGGCGGTCCTTGCCAACCATCAGGGCAAGATGGCGCAGGTTCAGGACATTGCCGAACATGCCCGCCACAAGGAAGAAGGGCCGCCGTCCGGTGCCATCACCGGGGTGCAGCTGCACCAGATGGGTGTGGCGTGCCGCGGCCTGTGTCGATCCGGCATCATCGTCAGAGGATGCATCTGTTGTCAGTCCCCCGCCGGTTCGGGCGATGATGATCTCGGCCAGTTTTGCCACTGATGGGGCCTCAAAGAGGGTGGAGATGGCCAGGTCGACGCCAAAGGTGCGTTTGATCTGCGCAAACAGTCGCACGGCAATCAGCGAGTGTCCGCCAAGGTCAAAGAAACTGTCCTCTACCCCGATCTGTGAGACGCCGAGCAGACGGGCGAACTGTGCGGCGATGTCTTCTTCTACCGCGTTGCGAGGCGCGATGTAGTCGGTATCGAGCTGCGGTCGGGCAAAGCTTTGATCGGTTGTGGCCTGTGCCTTGGGTGCTTGATCGGCCTCGGCAATCAGGTCCGGCAGATGAAGCGAAGAGACGACCACTTGGCTCAGGTCGGTCGCAAGCGCGCGGCGCAGTGCCTCTGGTCCCTCTTCGGCGCGGATGCCGTTTGCGATATTGCGGTGCAGACGACGTTCCTCGGGGGAAAGGGGTTGCGCGTGATTGGCGCTGGCCAGCCCCAGATCCGCTGTTGTGGCATCCACCGTGTTGACCGGCGCAGAGGCAACCGGCCCGCTCATTTGTTGCATTCGGAAGCCGTGAATTTCGACCAGAACAGCGCCGTCCGGGGCGCAAAGGGTGATGTCAAAGCGCGCGGCGCCAGCTGCGCTGTCGCGAAGGCGCATGTGGCTGACAATCTCGGACCCTTTGGTGGCGGGCAGGGCGGCATGGATACACAGGCTGTCATAGGACACCGGCACCCATAGGGAAGTATCGCGGTAAGTCGGCGCGAGGTCGATGGCCCAGCCAGTGGCCAGATCCATCAAGCCCGGCGGTAGCAAAGTGGCGTCTGCGCTGGCAGCATCCGGCAGGCGCAGACGCGCGAGACCTTCGCCGTTGCCGCGCCGCATCTCCTGCAGCGCGTGCCAGCGCGGACCAAAGTCAAGGTTGGCCTCTTGCGGGGCCATCAGTCGATCACCAGCGGCATCGGCAACTGCGCTGCAGCGCGCGCTGATCTCTGCAATCGGCAGCGGGGCCGGGTGTTCCGGTGCAGCGTCGGTGACCAGCACCGCCTGGACGTGCAGGGCGTAGCCTTCGGCAACTTCGCTGAACACGGCAAACTCATAGCCCTGTTCAACCGCGGTCAGGCGCACGACAATGTCGACAGGGCGGGCTGCCGTGACAATCAGCGGGCGCAGAAAATACAGCTCACGGATCTCAAATGGCGCCTCGTGGCCCAGCTCTGCCAGGGCTTCGGCTGCATACTCGATGTAGCCGGTGCCAGGCACCAATGCGGTGCCATCCCTGGTCCTGTGTTCCGCAAGCAGCCATTGATCGTCTGTCAGGCGACGATGGAACAGGACAGCGCCATCGCTGGCAAATTGACGGCTGTCAAACAGCGGTTGGCTGGATGGCTGTTCCTGTGGTGTCTCGCTTCCCGAGCGCGCATCCATCGCATCTGCGGCCATGCCGACATCCGCCCAGACCCCCCAATCGATCGCAAGCACTCTGGTTTTGCTGTCAGGGCGCGCGGCATGGTGGCGGGCAAAGGCATTGAGATATTCGTTGGCCGCCACATAGTCGACCTGTCCGATGGGTCGCGTCACCGCAGAGGAGGAGGAAAACAGGACCATGACCTCCAGTTGATCCGGACCAAACAGCTCCGAGATGACCCGCAGCCCGCTCACCTTCGGGGCGAGCACCTGTGCGATGTCCTCCTCGGTTTTGGCAAGAACCGGCGCATCGTTGATCTGACCTGCGCCATGAATGACGCCCGTGATGGGACCGAACGCAGCCTCTGCACTGGCGACTGCCGCGCGCATCTGCTCGCTGTTGCAGACATCCGCAGCCAGCGACAGAACACGTCCCTTGCCGATCGCTTCCAGCTGCTGCACTGCGCGGATGCGCTGGGATTGTGCATTGGCAGGGCTGTGGCGGTTCAGATGTCCATCCCAAGTCTCGCGCGGGGGCAGGCCAGCACGCGAAATGAGCACCACATTCGCGGCATAGTTCCGCATCAGATCAGCCGCGATCGTGCGCCCAATACCGCCATAGCCCCCGGTAATCAGATATGTGCCACCGTTTCGGAAGCCGGGTGCGTCCTTCTCCGTCTCATCCACTTTTGCAAGAGGAATGGCCCGCCAACGCAGAGAATAACGCCGCCCATCCCGGATCAGCGCGATGTCATTTGCAGGCTCTGCCAGTAGATCCTCCAGAAGTGGCGACAATGGCAGCTCTGTTTCCTGATCAGACAACAATCGGCGCAGCCCGGTTGGCCGCTGTGGCAGCTCAATGTCCAGCGTTGCACAGGTGAGCCCGGCCACTTCGCGGGGCAGAACACCTGCGGGCCCCGCAATCATTGCCTTTTCCGGATAGGGGAGGGGTTCGTCGCGCAGTTGGGCCGCGCCTGTGGTCATGACGCAGAGGTGGATGGGATGGGGCAGATCAATTTGAGCAAGCGCCTGACCAAGTGCTGTCAGGGCGTAAAACCCCATCTCCAGGTTGCGGTCAAAGAAGGACGCACCGGGGCGGAAGCTCTCTTTCTGCGTGACCAGCCAGAAATGGCCGATGCGGGTTGGCATCAGATCGCCATCTGCCAGATCGGAGAACAGCGCGTCATAGCCTGCGCGTCCCTGTTCGGGAGCAAGCATAAAGCGGGTTTCGCTCAGCCTTGCGTAGGTGTCGCCTGGAACCACGTGCACGACCCTGTGTCCCGCGCCTTCAAGCCTGCTGGCAAGCGCTGCGGCAAGTCCGGTGTCATCCTCAAAGAACAGCCAGGTTTCAGGGTGGCGGTTCAGATCATCCTCTACATCAATATCGCAGCTTGCAAAGGCAGGCCGCCAGGCTGGGCGATATCCCCAGTCGCGGATGTCCTCGTGGCGGGCGGGGGCGCTATAGGTCTGTTCCGCTGCCTTTTCCTTGGCCGGTTCGATGAAATAATGACTGCGCTGAAAGGCGTAGGTGGGAAGGGGCAGGCGGCTGCGGCGTGCATCGCCCCAGATCTGATCCCAATCCGCCTCGTAACCGCAGGCCCACAAACGGCCGATCACACCAAAGAAGTAGGCATCATCCGCGACGTCCTGTTCCGGGTGGCGCAGGGAGGACAACACCTGTCCCGGCTTTACCTGTGGCGCCATCTGAGCCAGGGACGACAGCGCTTTGCCGGGACCAACCTCAAGGAAGATGCGGTTGGGAACCGCGGCAAGCGTGTCGATGCAATCGGCAAACATCACAGTGTTGCGCAGTTGGCCGACCCAATAGTCCGGATCCGTCGCCTCTGACGCGGTCAGCGCCTTGCCGCTACGATTTGAGATAATCGGCAGATTTGGCGGCGTGAGCGTCAAGCCCTTCAGGAACTGGCGATACTCCTCCAGAATGCCGTCCAGCATCCGGCTGTGGGCAGCGATGTCGATCTGGATGCGTTGGTGATCGATGTCTTTGGCCGTCAGCTGCGCAGACAGCGCATCAAGGGCATCTTGCGGTCCGGACACGGCTGTCAGGTTGGGGGCGTTGACGCTGGCAATATCAAGATCAGGACTGATCAGGGCCTCGACATCCTGCAGCGGAAGAGAAATCGAAAGCATGCCGCCTGCGGGCACATTGTCAAAGAGACGACCGCGCAACAGGATCAGGTCGATGCAGTCCTCAAACGACAAGACGCCGGCAAGGCAGGCGGCTGTGTTTTCGCCCATCGAATGCCCGACCAGTGCCGCCGGGCGCACGCCCCAGCTGATCCACAACTGAGCAAGGGCGTATTCGACAATCATGATCAGCGGCAGCTGTACCGAGGGTTGCTGCAGGCGGGCATTTGCTGCCGCCTCGTCGCCGTCCTCTGCCAGCCAAATTGCGCGGATGTCATAATCCAGCTGGTTTTGCAGATGGTCGAGCCCCCGGTCCATCCAATCGGCAAAGACCGGTTCTGTCTCATAGAGATCGCGGGCCATGCCTGCGTATTGTGCGCCGCCTCCCGGGAACATGAAGACGGTTTCTGGCGTGCCGTCCAGACGGTCATGGGTGAAGACCTTGCGGGGATCAGCCTCTGTCAGCAGCGCGGCCGCTTCTTCGGCGGTTTCCGCAACCAGAGTGCGGCGTTTGGCAAAACCGCGTCGCCCTTCCTTTAGCGTGTAGGCGACATCTGCCAGATCAAGACCGGGATTGGCCTTCAGGTGGTCGGCCAGGGCATTGGCATTTGCATCAAGCGCAGCTTTGGACTGGCCGGAAATGCACAGGATGTGGAATGGGAAATCGCTTTCCTCGGAAGGCGGGCGGGCAGGGGCCTCTTCCAGAATGACGTGGGCGTTCGTGCCGCCCACGCCGAGAGAATTGACACCGGCGCGGCGCGGTCCCTTATGGGACGTCCAGGCCGTCAGCGCAGAATTGACGCGAAACGGGGAGCCATCAAAGTCGATGGCGGGGTTGGGGGCCTCATACCCCAACGATGGGGGGATTTCGCAATGGTGTAGTGCCAGTGCGGTTTTGGTCAGGCTGACCACCCCCGCTGCGGTATCGAGGTGGCCAATGTTGGTTTTGACCGACCCGATACGGCAAAAGCCCGTGGCGTCGGTGCTGTCGCGGTAGGCTTCCGTCAGAGCGGTGACCTCGATCGGGTCGCCAAGATAGGTGCCGGTGCCGTGGCATTCGACATAATCAATGGTTTCGGCAGGTGTCTTTGCTGTATCCAGCGCCTTGCGGACGGCCTTGGCCTGGCCGCCGACAGAGGGCGCAAGGTAGCCCGCCTTGTCGGCCCCGTCGTTATTGATCGCCGACCCTTTGACGACGGCCCAGATGTGGTCACCGTCTGCGATTGCGTCTTCCAGCCGACGCAGGGCAACCGCCCCCGCGCCAGAACCGAACACAGTGCCCTGCGCGCGGTGATCGAACGCGTGGCAATGCCCGTCGGGTGAAAGGATTTCGTTTTCCTTGAACAGGTATCCCCGACCTTGTGGCAGCTCGATCGTCACGCCACCGGCGATTGCCATTTCACACTCGCCCTCGCGCAGGGCCTTGCTGGCGTAGTGGACCGCGACCAAAGACGTGGAACACGCGGTCTGAATGTTGACCGAAGGGCCGCTGAGATCAAAGACATGGCTGACGCGGGTGGACAGGAAATCCTTGTCATTGCCGGTATGACGCAAAAGGAACATGCCGACGTCATCGACCAATCCACGGTTTGAGCAGATGTTGAAATAGAAATAGCTGCCCATGCCACAGCCCGCATAGACCCCGATGGGGCCGTTCAGGCTTTCTGGGGGGTGGCCTGCGTTTTCCATAGCCCCCCAGGCAACTTCAAGAAACTTGCGGTGCTGAGGGTCAAGGATTGCGGCCTCCTTGGGGCTGAAGCCAAAGAAGTCTGCGTCAAATTCCGCATAGCCCTCCAGTGATGCAGTGGCGCGGACATAATTGGGGTCACTCAGAGTGTCGGGGTCTTCCCCGGCGGCGATCAGCTCTTCATCGGTGACGGGGCGGATGGATTCGATTCCATCGCGCAAATTGTTCCAGAATTCAGCCGGAGACGCGGCTCCGGGCACGCACAGGGACATACCAACAATAGCGATGTCGCCGCTGTAGCGCGTGTCGTCAAACGGTTTGGATCCAGAATTTCCCAATGCCCCAATCGCCTTTAAATCATGTGCCCCGATCCGGCGTGCCGGTCGCGGCAGGTTCGCTACCAATCAACAACACAGGCCAGACCTCTGCAGAGATCCAGCAATGGTGGCACAAATTGGTCCCCAACATGTGAACAGAGCGTACGCACGTCAGCCCCCTTGCCGACATCCACCCCGAGCGCATAGCGCACCGTGCCTAAATTATACGGTAACGTTAGGGACGAAATGTGTCCAATTGCGCCAAAAAAACGAAGAGTTTAAGGCGCCGCAGCCGAGGAGTCAGATCACGCTGCGGGGCTTGTTTTTCACCCCTTGTTGGGCCATTGCCTGCTGGCCCTCGAACAACGCGCGCTTCGGCTCGAATAGGCCCGGGTATCGCAATCGTTCTGCGTAGCCGAGCACAGATCCCGCACACAGCCAGGTCACCGGTGTCAGCGTGGCGTTCAAGAGCATATCCACCAGGGTCGCTGCCAGCATCAGGGCCAGCGGCGCCGCATATGGAGACACATCGGCAGGCGCGCGCTTGCGGATCTCGCTCCAGAGCAGCACAAGTGGGCCAGCCAAGAGCCCCATTTCCGCGATGTAGCCCACCCAGCCGTAGGTGCCAAAGACCAGGATCCAACGCCCGTCAGGAATTGAGACGATTTCGCCGGTCTCGCTGTGCCGTACCAGATTGCGGCCCCAGCCGCCCCATCCAAACCACGGTTTTTCTGCTGCACGATCAAGCATCAGGCCTTCGTTGGTGAAACGAAAGCCGAGCGACTGCGCCCGTTCGGGGCTGAAGGCCTGAGCCTTGGCGAGAATGGCATCAACGGGCACCACACCAAAATTGCGCAACATCGGGTAGACGATCGCGATGATACCCAGTGCCAGCGCGAGCCGCATCTGCCAACGATAAGAGGCCATCGCGACAAAGGGTGTGAAAATCAGGCCGTAAACCAGGGATGCAATGCTCTTGCACAGGATCAAAACACCGAAAAGGTAGACAGCAGCCAAGGCAAAGCGACGTTTGTCTGGCCCATCGGCGGCCCGGGCCAGAGCGGTGGCCGACAAAAGGGTCATCAGGACGAACAGTGCCAGCCACAGACTGTGAGGCAGGAACACGATGGGTCGGAAACCACCCTGGCGGATGGTCTGGCTGAAGTCATGCTGGAAAAAACCGTAGATCCAGGTGTTCAGCTGCGGGCTGAAACGGACTTCGAACAGTGAGGGGATGGAATACACCAACCCAGCCACCATCAGCGTCATCACAAGCGTTTTCTGTTGGGCCTCGCTTGATAGATAGCGGCGGCCAAGAAAGAAAGGCAGCAGGAAAATCAACTGGTTGATCATCACCGACCCCAGATCCCGCCAGCGGAGTTCGGGCAGAGCGTAGGTCGGGAAGACGATAGGCGCCGCATCCTCGAGAACCCGGAAAATGATCGGATCCCCATTGGTCAATACTGTCGCGATGACAGAGCCGAGAAACAGGGCGACGAGCGCACGCATGATGGGCTGGCGGGGCCAGATTTCGACCTTTTTGCCCAATAGGTAGACGCAGATGACAAAGGCCACGACAGACGGAATGGAATCCTTGTCCATGTCCGGAACCAACGGCAGGTCGAATACGGCGATCGGGGGCAGGAACAGATAGCCACCGATGATTGTCCACAAAATGGCATGCTGAAGCGACAGCCGTTGAAACAAGCCAAAAGCAACCGCCGGCCAGGCGATCAGCATCAGATATGCCAGCGCATTGGGCATTGCTCGTCTTTGTGGCCTCGTCTTGTCCGACCTAACAGGCGCTGGGCCGAATGGTCTCGGTATGGGCTCAGTTCTGGCGTAATCTGGCCGTTTCAATCGTTAAGTTTAACCATAGTTCCCGCATCTGTCGCGCGCATTCGTCTATAGAGGTAAACTCTTGCTTGGATGTGGTGTCCGTGTGATCGAGGACGTGTCGGATGCAGGCTCTGGGGCAGAAAATGGGGCAAGGTCGTGTATTTTGATTTCAAAGACGTTCGGATTGACGTCAATATCGCCGACCGCACCCTGTTGGAGCAGGCGGTCATGGGCCATTTCCAGACGCGGCGTGGGTTTGCTCTTGCCACGGTGAATCTCGATCATCTGGTCAAGATGAAGGCCTCGGACTCTTTTCTGAAAGCCTATGCCGCGCAGGATTTCGTGGTAGCAGATGGTCGACCGATCGTCTGGCTGTCACGGCTCGCGCAGCGGCCCGTTTCGCTCATGCCGGGGTCGGACATGGTGGTGCCGTTGTGCCAGTGGGCCGCTCGGGCCGGGGTGCCGGTTGCATTTGTGGGCAGCACAGATGTTGCCCTTCGCGACGCTGCCGAGGCGCTGAAAGCTGAAGTGCCGGGGCTGGAGGTCAATTGGTGTCATGCGCCTTCGGGTGTGTTTGATCCTGCCAGCGATGAAGCTACCGACATCCTGCAAGAGCTCGCCCGTCGGAAGATCGGTCTTTGTTTTCTGGCGCTGGGAGCCCCGAAGCAAGAGGCGATGGCCGCGCGCGGTCGTGCCCTTTCGCCCGAGGTGGGATTTGCATCTGTCGGGGCCGGGTTGGATTTTCTGGGCGGCCACCAGAAACGCGCACCAAAACTGGTGCGGGATCTTGCGCTGGAATGGGCGTGGCGTTGGCTCTGGAGCCCGCGTCGGCTAGGCCCGAGATATCTGAAATGCCTTGCGATCCTGCCCGGTCAGCTGCTGCACGCGCTGAGACTGCGCCATCCTTAGACGCGCTATTTATATTCCAAAAGACCACGGGATAGGCCGCGCATCCGCAGCCAGTGATATTCCAGTGCGCCTTGGGCTTCGGCAAATTTACCGATGACAGAAAACCACGCCCGCTGCAGTCCCATCTGGCGGGAAAGCCGGATGATCTGCGCAGGATACGCCAGCAACAGCACTGCCGCCCAAGCGGTGCAGGCCACGGACAGGGCCAGCGCGGCAAGAGGCAATCCAGCGCCCCAGATCAATGCGCGGCGGGTTTCGCGCACCCAGTGCCGCTCAGGCGCGTTGCCATGCAGAGCGGCCCCTTCGGCAAAGGCAAATCCGGCACGCCGACTGCGCTGCCACCACTGGCCAAACCGCATCATCTGCGCATCATGCACCGTCATTTCCGCTTCATGACGCCAAATCCCCCATCCGGCGCGCGACAGACGCAGGCAGAGTTCCGGCTCTTCCCCGGCAATCAGATCATTCCGATAACCGCCGACTTCGCGCAGGGCTGAAAGCCGCATCATTGCATCGCCCCCGCAGGCCTTGGCTGGACCCACGGGCGTGTCCCATTCATGATCACAAAGCCGGTTGTAGACCGAAGCCTCTGGATGGCGTTCGCGCCGACGGCCGCAGACCACGGCGAGTTTTGGGTCGCTCTCCAACGTGGTGACCGCAGCGTCGATCCAGCCCGGCACAACCTCGCAGTCACCATCCACCAATTGCACGTATGTGCTGTCGCCATCGAGATGTGCCAAGCCCGCGTTGCGGGCGCGTGCGGCGGTGAACTTCTGCGACATATCCAGACTGACCACTTCGGCCCCGAGATCGCGGGCGGCTTCAACTGAACCATCGGTAGAGCCGCTATCAACATAGATCAGGCGCCGCACCTGACCTCGCAGGCTGGTCAGGCAGGCAATCAGTCGCGTACCCTCATTTCGGCCAATGACGACCGCATCGATATGGGGGGCAGCCCTGCCCGGCAGGTCGGGATCGGTGGTCAACTCGACATCTCCTCCACGAAGCGCGCGGACACCTGCAAAAAGCCCGCAGCCCGCAGGGCGGCGGGTCCGTCGTAGACCTCGGCGTGTTCTGACCACAAGGACAGGTCTGGTCGGGCATCAAATCCGGCCAGGCGCAATGCGTCCTCTCCGTGGCCAATGGACTTGCTCGCAAGGCTCGCCTGATCGCGGCCGATCGGGTCATTTGCAAATTTGTAATGCTTCAGCACGGCCATGGCGTCTGCCACTTTGACACCCGTCGACAGATGTGGATGCACCGCAGGCGTGACCCCCGGCACGACCTTCACCAGCGGGTGCTTGCTCAGGCAGCAGTTTTCACCAAAGGCGCTGGCGCGGATGCCGCCAAACTGAAACCGGAGCGCGGCGGTATCCGGCACTGTATTGAGGTGCAAAAGATCGGAAAGCCCAGTTGCACGATCACGATAGGCCAAACTGCGCACTGCCGTGAGATCGTAGTGGCAGAACTCATCCTGTGCCTCGGCGTATGTCAGGTCTGCAGTTTCGCGCAGCGCGCATCGGGGGAACATTTCCAGCATCTGCGCCATCATCGCAGTGTAGCCGTACCGCTCCAGGTACCCCGTCAGCCCACGCAGCCCGCGCTCGGAGCGGCCGTCGAAGTCGAGGATTTCATCCATGTCGGCAAAAAGGCACCACCGTCCGCGACTGAACCGGGTCGCGGCATGCCCGCGAAAGAGGTTCTCGAACCGCCCCCAAGGAAGGGTGGATTGCAGGACGCTTGCATCCGGTTCAGCGGCAAGCCGTGCCAGGGTTTGATCTGTTGATCCCGTGTCGCAGAACACAAAGTGGCGCACGCCAAGGCTGCGGTAGTGGTCAAGAAAGACATCCAGATAATAGGCTCCATCCCGTACGAGGGCGACCACGGTGACATCGTCTGCCATTCCTTGCGGGTCTACGGGGCCGGAGAGGTGGCGCAGAGAGCGGTCAAATCTGAGCTGGTCAATCCGGGCCCGGACATGGCGCTGCAGAATACCCCCGAGCCGATCAACCGCCCGCGCGGCCAGGCCGGGCACTTGCATGGCGTCGGAATCGGGGTGGCCTGCGATGTCCTTGTTGCCGCTCAAATCTGTCTCTCCTGTTGTCGGTCGCGGTATGTCGATCTGTTGCTTTCTTCGGTTTAGCAGTTGGTCCGCAGTCTCACGCTACATTTTTTATGTTAGCGCTAAAACTTTTGCCCTGCGTCCAATTGCATTTAACCGCCGAATACTGCACTGTCTCGCAAAATTCGTACATTCGAAAGGCAGAGCATATGAGCTCGGACGTGACAGTGCTGGTTGGCGATGTGGGTGGCAGCAATACCCGTCTGGCCCTTGCCGGGCCTGAAATTGGTGTGACCGCCCTGCAGAGCTTTGCCAACGACAGTTTCGCGAGCCTTGATGACGTGCTTGCCGCCTATTGTGCACAGCCTGATCTGCCTCCCCTGGCTGGCGCCTGCATTGCAGTTGCCGGCCCTGTTTACGGCAATGAATACCGTTTGACGAACCGCGACTGGCACGGCACGGCAGATGACCTGGCAAAACAGCTGAACCTGGGTGAGGGCGGGCGCGTTGATGTGATCAATGATCTTGCCGCGCTTGGCCATTCAGTGCCTGCGCTTATTCCGGGTCAGTTGTCGTCGCTGCGGGCAGGTCACCAGCGGGGCAATCAGGCGTTGGTTGCGGGGATTGGAACGGGCTTCAACGTTGCCCTTACTGCGAATGGCAACACGGCTGAGGCTGAGATGGGCCATGCGAGCCTCGCAGCGCCCGTGGCTGACCTGCTGAGGAACATCCTGGGCGATGACCGGGCCGCGGGGTTCGCGACCAACGAAGATCTGTTCTCTGGTCGGGGGCTGGTGCGCTATCATCAGGCAATGCATGGCACCGCCCCCGAAGGCGGCGCGCAGATCGTGGCACGTTTCCTAGAAGACGAAAACAGCCCAGAGGCACAAACCGTCATCACCTGGGCAAAGCTGCTGGGGCAGTTCGCGCGGGAACTGGTGCCGACCTACATGCCTGGCATGGGGATTTTCTTTGCAGGAAGTGTTGCGCGCGGCATTCTGGGTACCTCTGCGCGCGACGTGTTTCTGGAGCAGTTCCTGCAGCCGGCAACAGGTGTTCAGGCGCGCTGCGAAACCACACCACTTTGGGTGATCACAGATGATGCCGCCGGGGTCAGCGGTGCGGCCCGTTTTGCAATCGAGACTGCCAAATCCGCAGAGTGATCTGCCCGCTTCAGCTTGGGGTGAATTATCCCGGTGGCATCCACCGGGATTCTTTTTAACCTACGGGAATGCACCCGTCTTTAGTAGTCGCGCTTGAAGAACAGGCCAAACCCGGTTTCACCTTCACCATCAACCTTGCCGGTGACGGTGACGCTCTTGCTGACATCGAGGTTGATGCTCAGCTCGCTTTCGCCGCGGGTGTTGACGTTGAAGTCGGTGTAGACGTTGTCAGAGATATAACCGCCGATATCCAGCAGGCCGGATCCGAGGTTGTCGAGCCCGACTTCTACGTTGCTGGCGCCAGTTTCGTCCCTCAGCGCGCCTTCGACGCCGCTGCTTTGACCGCTGAGGCGGGCGACAGAGCCTGCCAAACGGGCAAGCGCGAGTGGCGACAGATCTTGGATATTGTCGCCAAACAGCAAGAGCGCCAGTGCTTCCTCGCTTGGCCGTTCAGGGTCAGAGGTCACCTTGATTTGCGGGCTGTCGATCAGACCTGAGATTTCAAGTGTAGCGGTGCCTTCCGAGGTGGTGGCAGAGGAGCGCAGCAACAGATATGGGCGCAGATCTCCTTGCAGGGTGATTTGCCCCTCGTCCAGCGCGAGCCGACGGCCCAGAATGTCAAAGGTGCCCCGAATAAGGCTGATCTGACCTGCCGGTGCCAAGTTGGCGGTGCTGCCGCGCAGGTGGATCTGGCCCCCCAGTTCGGCGCGTACGCCCCTGCCACGCGCAAATATCCGGTTTGGAGCGCTGATCATCACATCTAGCAGCGTCCGACCGCTGCCACCGCTTGCATTGTTGCCGCTGTTCAGCAGGCCTGCACGCGCGCGGGTGGTGCGGACAGCCTTGGGTTCAGAAACATGGCGGATCTCGGGAATGGGGGCTGCGGTGACAGAGCCGCCGGCGGTGGCGAGGTTGATGTTGGTTTCCCCCACATTGATGCGACCAGACAGCCTATTGGTGCCGATTAGCCCGCCTTGCAGGGAAAGAGCACCGGACAGCCGTGTGTCGTAGGACAGCTTGTCGCTCAGCACCACGTCAGACAGGGAGATATTCAGACCGGCATCAAAAGGGGCCGTTAGACCAATGGGGCCGGAAATTTGCAGCTGGCCGCCGTCACGGGGGCGCGCACTCAGGGTGATGCTTGCGCGCGAGTTCGCTATCGATACAGTGCTGTTGATGCCGTCTATCCGTTGGGCTGCAGCAGGAATAGCAAGTGAGGCATCGCTGGTTCTGATTTGACCACTGAGCGCGCCAAGGCCCGGGGGGCCGTTCAGCGCCAGGTCGAACTGCGCCGCCCCGCGCAACAGGTTTGGCGCGATAAACGGATTGATCCCTTCCAGCCGCAGCTGACCGTTTGCATTGATATCTGCGGTTCCGGCGACTTCGTCCCAGGTGCCGCGCACTGTGCTGGTCACGCCGGCCGGGCCTTCGGCGCGACTGTCGATGGTCCAGACCCCTGCGCGTCTCTCGGCGGTGCCGGTTGCCGTCAGTTGGCCTGCCAACTCGGGCACAAACCGCTGAACCTGCGCGACCAGGGCGTCAAACGAAATGTCAGCGTCGCCCTTGTCCTCGCTCACCCGGCCCTCAAGCTGCGCTGACAACCCAGCGGGGCCATCGGCGTTGCCGTCAAAGGTCCAGACGCCAGCCCTGCGCGCGCCGGTGCCCTTGACCTCAAGAGAGCCAGCGAGCGTCGGGATAAAGCGTTCCAATGCGTTGATTGCCGCATCAACTGTCAGGTCGCTATCACCATTGAGGTTTACATCACCCGAAAGCGTTGCCAGCGACGACCGTGGGCCGCGGAGTTGTGCGACCCCGGAAAAGACGTCGTGATCACGCGTGATATCCGCTGAAAACTCCAGCGCGCCGGGGGCCTGCGGAAGGATCTGCTCCAGCTCCTTCAGCGTGGCGCCCAAGGTCAACTGCCCGCTGGTGCTGCCAAGGGTTCCCTGGGCGTTGGCAGCCAGGGCTTTGGCCGCCAGATCGAAATGGTCGATCCGCAGTCCGTTTTCGTCGCGACCCGCTTGCAAGGCGATTGTGCTGGTGCCACCGATCAGGTCATCGACCGGAGCGAGACCGGAAGACAGATCCTGCCCCAGCACGGAAAGGTCGACGTCAAAAGCACCGGAAAGAGGGGTGGCAGAGCCGGAAACGGTTGCCGTGACGCGCCCTGACAGGGATTGACCGCTCAGATCGGAGAGGCGCGAAATATCCTGCAATCCCGCCCGCAAATCGGCAGCAACCCGAAGGCCGCTTTCCAATCCTTCAAGCGTCAGATCGCCACTGGCCTGATAGTCCGTTCCGGACAAATCCATGTTGGTGATGCGGACTGCTCCTGGGCCATCAGTTGTGACCCGCCCCTCAAAGTGCAGGCTGTCGCCAATAGCACGCGCCAACGCCGGGTCGGTGAGGGCAAGACCGTTCAGCGAGGCGGTGATCTGCCCGTCCAATGCAAAGGCCGGGCTTTGATCCAATGTGCCTGTCATTTGCAGTTCTGCCGAAGCAAGCGAAACGTCCGGCGTGCTGAAGCGGTCGGCCTGCGCCGCAATCACCCACTCCCGACCTTCGGGTTTGCGGGCGTGCAGTGACAGGGCAGAAACGGTGGTCGATCCGCCAGATACCGGAAGAACGACAGCAATCTGATCGTTGGGCGGCGTAATATCGGCGCGAATGTCCGCCTGTTGCAGCATACCGCCAGCCGCCATTTCAACGCCGCCGCTGACATTCAGGGCCTGGGTGCTGAGCAGCAGGTTGTCGATAACAAGGCCACCCGCAGCTTTGGTCTGGCCGCGCAACCGTGCCTGCATGTCGGGGCCAAAGAAAGGTTGGTAGACAGGTTCAACCAGTTCGGTGATGTCGCCGGTCAGATCCGCAGAGAACTCGATCGGGCGGGCGTCGATTTCTCCCTCCGAAGGGGGCTCTCCTGCTGCGGCCAGCACAACCTGACCTGCCAGACGTTCGCTGCCATCTGTCTTGAGTACAAGATCTGCATTGAAATCGGACACGGGGCCCTTGCCGGTCAGGACCAGATCAATATCCGGCCCCCCCGGCAAGTTCAGCGTGCTAGATACCAGGCCGCCATCATCTTCGTGCAGGGTCATGTCCAGCGTGATGTTGCCCGTGGCATTGGCAAACCCTGCGTGGAGATCGAGCGTATCGCTTGCGCGGTCCAATCGGGTAATGGTCAGCTGGCTGTCCAGTGCACCATCGGCAAGCGTCAGCGTGCCATCCACATCCAGAACCGCGGCCACCCCGGCGAGCTGTTCTCCAAGCGTCAGCTCTGCCACCGAAAGCTCGCCGATCTTGATGGCAACCGGCAGTTCGGGGAGCTGAAAAGGAGTGGCTTCGGGTGCAGGCAGATCCGGGTCTTCCAGCGGCGTTGTGGGCGCACGTTCTATGTGGATGCGATCAGCCTTGAGCGCGTTGACGGAGAAATTCCCGCGCAGCAACGCCAGGCGGTTCCAATCCAGCTCTGCCCCTTCGATGGTGAGCCAAACGCCATCGGCGTCTGCCACTGTCAGCTTGTCCAATGTTGCACGGGAAGAAAGCGCGCCCTCAAGACCCGTGACGCGGATTGCCCGGCTTTCCCCTGACAACGTATCCTCAAGAAAATCGACAAGGAGTCCGCCAGAGCTCTCGTTCTCCTGGGCTATGGCCACGGGGGCTGAACCGATCAGGCTTGTGCTCAGCAACACGGGGGCGAGCACGGAGGCCGGGCGCAGATATGCGGGAATGCGTGTCAAAATGCCTGTCCTATGCCAATGTAGAATTGCAGCCCATCTTCCGTGTCACCGTTGACCGGATAGGCCAGATCCAGTCGGATTGCGCCAATGCCGGTCACGTCGTAACGCAAGCCAACCCCGGCCCCTGCGTGTCTGGCGGAATCTGACGACACGAAACTCTCGCTGTCGACAAACCCCACGTCGTAAAACCCGACAAGTGTGATCTTCTCTGCGACCCTTGCGCGGATCTCGCCGGACAGCGCGAGATATCCGCGGCCGCCGGAAATACCGCCAGCAGCTGGAACGCCGAGCGACTGGAATTCCTGTCCGCGCACCGATCCCGCACCACCAGAATAAAACAGAAGTGTCGGAGAGACCTCGGACACGCTGGGGCCAATGACGGAACCAAGCTGCATCCGGCCGGCCAGCACAATCCTGTCAGAACCGCCAAGAGACCGATAGGCACGTCCATCAAAACGCAGCTGGACGCCAGACTTTGTTCCGTCCACGCCGATAAAGGGCAGGACGCGTGCATCCAGGTAATAGCCGCTTGTGGCGCTCAGGCTGCTGTCACGGCCGTCATATTCCACCCGCACCCGGCCCAGAAGGAACTTAAACCGCCGTTTGCCGTACACGTCTTCGGCAAGCGTGCTGGCAAAACCGAGCGCAGCTTCGCCAAACAGCTTGTCGGAATAGACGCGACGCACACCAAAGGCACCATAGCCCTGGGTGGCGGTGTAATGCTCTTCATCCAGCTTTTCGGCCTCAAGCAGATAGAACTGGCTGTCGTCGGGCCCGAATGCCGCGGGGCGGTCCAGCCGAACCGCAATTCGTCCGTCCAGATCATTGGCGCTGCCAATGCCAGAAAGACGCGTTTCAAACCGCAGCCGCTCGGCCCCGCCAAAGAGATTGCGGTGGGTCCAGGTGCCGCTGACTTCCAACCCATCAGACGAGCTGATTTCGGCACCAAAGGTCAGCCTGCGTGGGGGCAGGTCTTCAATCGTTGCGACATAGTCCAGCGTGCCATCTGGATTGGCGCGTTCTTCTGGGCGGACGGTGACGGATGCGAAACTACCGGTGCGGCGCAACCGGGTGGCAGATTGCGACAAAAGATCAGGGTGGAACACTTCGCCGGTTGGAAAGCCTGCGATGCGTTGGATTGCGTCGGGGCGCACCGCAGAGGCCGAGGCGAGTTTCAGCTGGCCAAAGCGCAGGCGAGGGCCGGGGGCAAGGCGGAGGCTGGCATTCAGCCGCGCTTCGATGTGATTTGCCGTAATCGACTGCCCACCGACATCTGCCTGCGGATGGCCTGCATAACGCCAGTTCTCCACGCCAGCGTTGGCGGCATCGCGCAGTACGGCGGTGGTTGCGGTGCGGCCTGACGCGAACGCCTCCGGGATATCCACTTCCTGCGGTGAGGGCAGTGGCGCGATCTCTGCCCGCCCAAAAGTGAACTGGCGACCAGGGCGCACGGTTATGGCAATTTGATCAATGGATCTTGGCGGGTTCAGCAGCTGGATGGAGGCTGCCTCGCGACCATCCATGCGGATCTGCACGACGGGAGAGAAATAACCCTGATCGTACAGCACCTGCACCAGGGTCCGGTAATCAGAGAGAGCCGCTGCGAGAAGCGGCTGAACCCCGGTTTCGCCGCGTGCGCTTGCAGACAGGGTGGCAGAGGCGGCGCGCAGCCGGTCGCGCAGATCCCCGTCCGAACCCGGCGCATCCAGCCGGGCCTCAACCGCAAACGCCTTGCCCACGCCGCCACAAAGGAGCAGCGCCGCAACAGCGAGCGAGCACAGAGTACGAACCCAGCCCTGACGGGGAGCTATGGCCCCACCGGACCAGAGATGTTTCGGCGATTGAAGGGTGCGGCGCCGCTGAACTCGATAAAGTGACATGGGTGCTCCGGGCAGGGTGCAGAAATGGCCTTTCCCTGCCGAAGCGGTGACGCTGTGTCAGCTGCGACCGGGCAGGAACACAGCTAACATAGGGCCCGGGTTCGGTAAAACGACAATAACTTGAGACTGCAGGTGTTTGCGGGTCCGTGCCTACATCTGAGCGGCGCGAAACCAGGCCCGAATTGCGGCGCGGTCTTCGGGTTCCATATAGGTGATATTTGCCGGCGGCATGGCATGGGTCACACCCGCTTGCAGATAGATTTCATGCGCCCGGCTCGCGACATCGGCTTCAGTTTCCAGCAAAACGCCTTTTGGGGCGGTGCGGATGCCGTCCCAGAATGGTTCGCGGGCATGGCACATGCTGCAGCGGCCGAGGACGATTTCATGGACGTCTTCGAAACCCTCGGCGTTGGCCATGACCAGAGCGGTGCCGCTCAACGTGGCCTCTTCGAATGCTTCGTCGCCTTCATGTTCCAGCCCAAGGGAGGACAGGATGATCACCCCCAGAAACAGAAGTGCAGTTGCAAGCCACGTCCAGGTCGGATTGCCTGCGCGGGCATGACGGGTGTTGAAATAGTGCCGGATTGTAACCCCCATCAGAAACACAAGTGCGGCGATCACCCAGTTGTATTCGCTCGCAAAGGCCAGCGGGTAGTGGTTGGACAGCATCAGGAACACGACGGGAAGTGTCAGGTAGTTGTTGTGGGTGGAGCGCAGTTTGGCGATCTTGCCGTATTTGGCATCGGGGGTGCGGCCTTCCTGCAGGTCTTTCACCACGATGCGCTGGTTCGGCATGATGATGAAAAACACATTCGCGGTCATGATGGTCGCGGTAAAGGCACCAAGGTGCAGCATCATTGCCCGCCCGGTAAAGACCTGGTTCAGCCCCCAGCCCATCGCAACCAGCATCACGAACAGCAGCACCATCAACAGCGTCGGGCGTTCGGCCAGGCCGGATTTGCATAGACGGTCATAGACCAGCCATCCAATCGACAGCGTCGCCGCCGAAATGAGGATCCCCTGCCAAAGCGCCAGATCCGCTTTGGATTGGTCGATCAGATACAACTCGCCCCCGACCCAATAGACGACCATCAGCAGGGCAAAGCCGGACAGCCAGGTCGAATAGCTTTCCCATTTGAACCAGGTCAGATGATCCGGCATCTCTGCCGGAGCGACGAGGTATTTGCGGATGTGATAGAACCCACCACCGTGCACCTGCCATTCCTCGCCGTGGGCTCCGGGCGGAAGATCTGGTGCCTTGCGCAGTCCAAGATCCAGAGCGATAAAATAGAAAGACGAGCCGATCCAGGCGATCGCGGTGATCACATGCAGCCAGCGGATGGCAAATCCCAGCCAATCCCACATCATCAACAGCTCAAACATTGCGTCTTTGTCCTTCGTATCCTTGGCATTGCGCTATGAGGCCTGCCCGCGCAGTCTCGCCTTTGGCTAGGCGGAATGAGGGCAGGGCAGTTCCGTCACCCTAGGCAAACCCGTGTTTCTTCGGTATTCCCATATACTGCCAAACTGTATCAAAAAAACTGGAACAATCGCAGGTCGCGTCATGTCTTATCTCGATAACATCCGCACATTTGTTCGCGTCTACGAACTGGGGTCCATGTCTGCGGCTGGGCGGGATCTGCGGGTATCGCCGGCGGTGACCTCGGCCAGAATTTCCCAGCTTGAGGAATATCTTGGCGTGCGCCTGTTTCAGCGCACCACGCGCAACCTGACTGCAACCGAACAGGGGCGTGCCTTTTACGATGGGGCCGTTGCGGTGCTGGATGCGGTGGATGAGGCCGAGGCAAAGGTCATGCATCTGACCGAAACCCCGCGCGGGACGTTGTTTGTGGCTGCACCTCTCGGGTTGGGGCGTCGCCTTTTGGCTCCGCAAGTGCCAGAGTTCTTGGCCAGATATCCTGAAATCAACCTGCGCCTGCGCCTGTCAGACCGAGCCGTCGACCTGACGAGCGAAGGATTGGATCTGGCCTTTTTCCTTGGCCAGCCGGAGGACAGCAATCTGCGCATCCGCAAGATCGCTGATTGTCCGCGTGTGCTGTGTGCAGCACCTGACTACATTGCGCGTCGCGGAATGCCCCAGGACGGCAGCGCCTTGTTGCGGGATGGACATGACTGCCTGAACCTGCGCTATCCGGGAGCAAGTGAATTTCAATGGCTCTTGCAGACAGCGGATGGCCCGCGACGCTTTGCCGTCAGCGGGCGGTACGAATGCGATGATGGCGATGTGCTGACCGATTGGGCGCTGGCGGGTGAGGGGGTCATCCTCAAGCCGGAGTTCGAGGTTGCCGATCATCTGACCTCTGGGCGGCTGGTTCCCGTCGCCACCCAAACCCCACCCGTGCCGGTTCAACTGGCCTGTCTTTACACGCATCGCCGCCACCAGGATCCGAAAACCCGGCTGTTCATGGAATACATGATTGCACAACTCAGCGAGGTGTTGCGCCAGTCTGGTGCTGCGGGGGCAGACTGATCTCGCCCAATCCGTGGATCAGCTGCCGCGGTATGTTGAATAGCCAAAGGGCGACAGCAGCAGCGGCACATGATAGTGGGCACTGCCGTCGGTGATGCCAAAGCGGATCGGGACTTCATCAAGGAACAAAAGTTCCCCCGATGCCTGACCGCTGGCGCGCAGGTATTCTCCGGCTTCGAACACCAGCTCATAGGTTCCGGTCACAAAGTCCTTCTTCGGCAAGATGGGACTGTCGGTGCGGCCATCGGCATTGGTCAGCATCCGCGCCAGTTCGGTCCGGCCGCGTTCATCGAGACGGTACAGGTGGATCTGCAGACCCGCAGCAGGGCAACCCCGTGCGGTATCCAGAACATGGGTGGTCAGATAGCCGGCGTCTGATTGGGTGCTCATCGTCAGTGTCCTCCTGCTGGGCCCTTAGCATCTGCCTGATGCGCCGAGGCGCTGCAAACATGCGTGTTCTGATAGTGTATTCGGGAAAATTTGAAAAATGGCCGTGATCTTCTGCCATAGTAATGTCCTGATACCGTTTGAAAAGAGGCGTCCTTTCCATGAACAGATACCCCCGCAACATGATCGGCTATGGCGCGACACCGCCGGATGCCGCCTGGCCTGGTGGGGCCAAGGTCGCGGTGCAATTTGTGCTGAACTACGAAGAGGGCGGCGAGAACAATATCCTGCATGGGGATGCGGGATCTGAGGCGTTTCTGTCAGATATTGCCGGTGCAGCATCCTGGCCGGGGCAGCGTCATTGGAACATGGAATCGATCTACGACTACGGAGCCCGTGCCGGTTTTTGGCGCCTGCACCGGATGTTCACGGCTGCGGGGATCCCGGTCACCATATATGGCGTGGCGACGGCGTTGGCCCGCTCTCCCGAACAGGTGGCCGCGATGAAATCTGCGGGCTGGGAAATTGCCTCTCACGGGTTGAAGTGGGTCGAGCACAAGGACATGCCCGAGCCAGATGAGCGCGCGGCGATTGCAGAGGCCGTTCGGCTCCATACCGAGGTCGTGGGCGAACGGCCGCGTGGCTGGTACACGGGGCGCTGCAGCGAGAACACGGTGCGGTTGGTGGCCGAAGAGGGCGGTTTCGACTACGTCTCTGACACCTATGACGATGATCTGCCGCATTGGATGGAATTTGGCGATCGCGACCAGCTGATTATCCCCTACACGCTTGAGGCCAACGATATGCGGTTCGCAACCGCGCCGGGCTACATCACCGGAGAACAGTTTTATCAGTATCTCAAGGATGCTTTTGATCTGCTCTATACCGAGGGAGAGGCCGGGGCCCCCAAGATGATGTCCATCGGGTTGCACTGCCGTCTGATTGGCCGTCCGGGCAAAGCAGCAGGGCTGAAGCGGTTTCTCGACTACATCAGCGGTTTCTCTGACGTGTGGTGCCCGCGCCGTATTGATATTGCAGAACATTGGGCCGCGACCCACCCCCATCAGCGCCGGGACCGGCCCAGCACGATGGCGAGAGACGAATTTGTCGCCGCATACGGCGGTGTCTTTGAACACTCTCCCTGGATCGCGGAACGCGCCTTTGATCTCGAACTGGGACCAGCCCATGACCGTGCAGCGGGGCTGCATAATGCCCTGTGCCGGATGTTCCGCTCTGCCAGCGAAGACGAGCGTCTGGGCGTTTTGCGCGCTCACCCCGATCTTGCGGGGAAACTGGCGGCGGCCAAGCGCCTGACAGCAGAAAGCACGTCAGAGCAGGCCTCTGCCGGGTTGGATGCGCTGACCGACGCGGAGCGCGCTCGCTTTAGTGAGCTCAACGCGGCCTATGTCGAAAAACACGGCTTTCCCTTTATCATTGCGGTGCGTGATCACGATAAGGCGTCTATTTTGCAGGCATTTGTTCAGCGCATCGAAAATGACCCTGCGACAGAATTTGACGAGGCTTGCAGGCAGGTAGAGCGCATCGCAGAGTTTCGTCTGATGGATCTGCTGCCATGACGCAATTGGATCGGTGGCCGGTTTCCAGCGTGCAGGGGGCGTCATGCAGACAATCGTAATCCAGCCGATGACCGCAGCGGCCTTTGCGCCGTTTGGAGATCTGATCGACTGTTCCGGCGCTGCTGACAAAATCATCAATCAGGGGCTTTGCGGTCGGTTCCATGACCGCGCGCAGATGGATTTTGCCGACGGGCGCGCAGGCATCAGCCTGTTTCGTGCCGAGCCGCGTCATCTGCCGTTGTCGCTTGAAATGGTAGAGCGCCACCCAGAGGGCAGTCAGGCCTTCATCCCCATGAGCGAACATGGCTTTCTGGTGATTGTGGCGCCGGACGATGCGGGAAAGCCGGGGCAGCCGCTGGCATTTGAAACGGCACCGGGGCAGGCGATCAACTTTCATCGGGGTACCTGGCACGGTGTGCTGACACCGCTGCATGCGCCCGGGCTTTTTGCCGTTGTCGATCGCATAGGGGACGGCGCCAATCTCGAAGAACACTGGTTTGAAACTGCTTTTCAAGTGGTTCGACCCTGAAACGCATCAAGCGGCGCATCCCTGCAGGGGCTGCGCCGTTTTCATTTACTGAAGGCAGTCCAGAAAACGAGGTTGCCGCACCAAAGACCAAAGAAAGACCAATAGAAAAAAATCAAACAGAGAGGGACAAACCATGGCCGACGGGTCGATTGGAACGCCGGATCAGTTGAAAGATCCGAACTACACGCCACCACTGGGCAAGGCCGTACCGCTGGGAATTCAGCACGTATTGGCGATGTTCGTGTCAAACGTCACGCCAGCAATCATTGTTGCGGGCGCTGCGGGGTTTGGCTTTGGATCGAACTCGCCCGATTTTCCAGAGCTGTTGTATCTGATCCAGATGTCGATGCTGTTTGCAGGGGTGGCGACCCTGATGCAGACGCTGACAATCGGGCCGGTTGGGGCTGCCCTGCCGATTGTGCAGGGCACGAGTTTTGCGTTTCTGCCCATCATGATCCCGCTGGTGGCGGGCAAGGGGGTTGATGCGCTGGCAGCGCTCTACGGCGGTGTTCTGGTCGGCGGCGTCTTTCACGCAGCGCTGGGGCTGGTGATTGGGCGTATTCGTTTTGCTCTGCCACCGCTTGTCACCGGTCTGGTTGTCACGATGATCGGTCTCGCCCTGGTCAAGGTGGGCATCCAATATGCCGCCGGAGGTGTGCCGGCGATTGGGACGCCGGAATATGGCTCGCTTCTTAACTGGTCCGCCGCACTTGTTGTGATCGTCGTCACCTTGGGGCTGAAGTTTTTTGCCCGCGGGATGCTGTCGGTTTCGGCTGTTCTGATGGGGCTGATCGTGGGGTACGCCTATGCGATGTTGATGGGAATGGTCACGGTCGAGGCAATCGGTACCAGCTGGTCGCGTGCCGCGAGTTTTGCCCTGCCGGTGCCGTTCAAATATGGGCTGGAGTTCTCCTTTGCGGCCATTCTGGGGTTCTGCCTGATGGCCTTTGTGTCGGCCGTCGAAACCGTGGGCGATGTCAGCGGCATCGCGCGGGGTGGCGCCGGGCGCGAAGCAACCGACGAAGAAATTGCCGGGGCAACCTATGCTGATGGTCTTGGCTCTGCCGTGGCGGGGATCTTTGGCGGTTTGCCGAACACGTCTTTCAGTCAGAATGTGGGCCTGATCGCGATGACCGGCGTGATGAGCCGCCACGTCGTGACCATTGGCGCGCTCTTCCTGATCCTCTGCGGGCTGGTGCCAAAGGTGGGGGCGATTATCCGCACCATTCCGATTGAGGTGCTGGGCGGTGGCGTGATCGTCATGTTCGGCATGGTCGTGGCTGCGGGCATTTCCATGCTGTCCGATGTGGACTGGAACCGCCGCAATATGGTGATCTTTGCGATTTCGCTTTCGGTCGGACTTGGCCTGCAGCTAGAGCCTGGCGCGGTGCAGTATCTGCCAGATACGCTGCGGGTTCTGATGACATCGGGCCTGTTGCCGGCGGCGCTAATTGCAATCGTGCTGAATTTGGTTCTGCCGCAAGAGCTCGCCAGTGAGGCAACGGAAGAGGTCTCTGGCGGCCTGTCGGGTCAGGGGCGTGGCAGCCTGCCTGGCCGTTGATCGACAGAGCAGCGACTTTCAGGGCAAAAAATGGGCCGCGTCAGGGATGGCGCGGCCCTTTGCTATGTTTGTGGCGGGGGGTTTACCCAGCCCCCCAGCGCGCCCCGTCGGTCCTGCGCGCGGGAAAACCCCCCTCGTTGTCGTTCCAACCAAACAACCGCCGCCGGGGGGCAGCGGCGCCGCGGCGCCCCC
>Ga0160419_100022_pt1 | contig 91206 bp, 87 predicted proteins | sample CelAP2metagpilot_2_FD_108196 | JGI IMG/M metagenome (GOLD analysis project Ga0160419, IMG submission 108196) | Phycosphere-associated microbial communities from Cellana algal ponds in Kailua-Kona, Hawaii, USA - Cellana AP2-4-25 metagenome pilot ...
TGCCAGGCGTCCAGGACGAAGGTCTTCCGTTCGAGTTCTTCCACATTAGAAAGATCTCGTAATTTATTGATCCAATGCGAAAGATCCGTGTTATCCTCAGTCTGGTTTGGAGGTAATACAAGGGCGATGGTCTCTGCCAGATCGCCGACAACGGCATAGCTGTCTTCAAAGAGCCAGAGCGGGATCTCCGCCGCTTCCGCCGCCCATTCGCGCAGGCGCGTGGTGGTTACAGCCCGCTTCGGGCGGCGTCCGGAGAACAGCGCAACGGTCCACAGCCGGTCCATGTCATTGGCATCGTTGAAGTAATCGGCCAATGCCGCAACTTTCACGGTGGTTTTCGTGCTTTGGTCAATGGCGTTGAAAAGGGCGGCAAAGCGTTTCATGTCGCGCCCTCCGGCCCATCTGTGCTGGCGTCGAGGGTTTCGCCTTCAAACTGGGTTGGCACAACCTGCGCGTTCCAGCCTTCGTCTTGCAGATACCGCGTGAAGACATCCGTGTAACCATGCGTGACATATATGTTTTCCGCGCCCGTCTCTTTGACCGCCCAGAGCAACCCATGCCAGTCCGCATGGTCAGAAATCACAAACCCCCGATCCCCCGCACGCCGCCTGCGCACACCGCGCAGCGCCATCCAGCCAGAGGCGAAGGCGGTTTCCTGCGGGCCGAACGTCTTGGCCCATTTGCTGCCCAGTGCCGATGGCGGGGCAAGGACCAGCGCGCGGGGGTGGTCCTTGGGGTTCAGTTCCGCATTGGCGAGGACCGTATCGGGGAGGGCAAGCCCCTGATCCCGAAGGACTCTATTCGTATGCTCAACAGCGCCATGGGTGAGGATCGGACCAATCGCCGGATCCAGCATCGCCATCAGCCGCTGCGCCTTGCCCAGGGCATAGGCCCCCAGAAAGGCGGTTTTGCCCTGTGCGGCACAGCCAGCCCACCACTCATTCAGCGCCGCCGCCACATCGCGTTGATCGGCCCAGCGAAACACCGGCAGGCCAAAGGTGCTTTCGGTGATGAAGTGATGGCAACGCACCGGCTCAAACGCCTCGCTCAACCCGTCATCGACGATCTTGTAATCCCCGGAGGCGACCCAGATTTCGCCGCCGACCTCGACGCGGATCTGCGCCGAGCCGGGCACATGGCCCGCCGGATGGAACGACACCCGTGCACCGCCGATCTCACGCACTTCTCCAAAATCAATGCCTTCTGCGGTGATATCCCCAAGCCGGTGCCGCATCACGGGCAATGCGGCATGCGTGGCAAGGTAACTGCCCATGCCCCAGCGCGCATGGTCGGCATGGCCGTGGGTGATCAGCGCCCGTGCAACCGGGCGCCATGGGTCGATGTAGAAATCCCCGGCAGCGCAATAGATGCCTTTGTCTGTAAAGGTGAGAACCGCGTCCTTGCTCATACTCCGCAATGTAGCTGCATCACGGGGCTTGCACAGGGGTAAGGATCTTGGAGGCCGCGATCAGGAGGTCACGGTTGCCGAGAACAGCCGTTGGATCCCATCCAGGATCGGATTGCGCATGTCGGGCACTTCCATCAGCACTTCGTGCTCTCCCCCTTCGACCATTTCCAGCCGTCCGCCTTTCCAGCTTTCCATGCGGGACTGGACGCGGGGCATGTCGACGATGCGTTCGTTTGTGCCCATCCAGGCGACCGCCGGCAGGTTGGGGGCGGCGCGTTCTGACAGATGGGCGGTTTCTGCCAGCGCTTCGCGCAGCCAGACATAGCTGGGACCGCCAAGGGCCAACTCAGGATGGGCGAGCAGCTGGTCGCGCATCATATCGTACATCTCGGCATCTGTGGTCAGCATGTTGTCTTCAAAGGGGGCCGCCTGCACATAGGGCTGCGTGGTGGAGCCGGGGGGCAGCAGATGGCCCTTGCCGAGTTTCGGCATCATGGTGGACAGCACGCCTGCCACCAATTTCAGATGCGGCTTGATATAGATGCCCCACATCGGCCCTGTGAAAGCCGCTGATTGCACCGGCAGGCCTTCCATCACCGCGCGCAACCCGATGCAGCCGCCCATGGAATGGGCCAGCAGGAAGAACGGGCGCGGCATGCCAAGCGTGCGCGCAGCGCGCATCATCGCGGCCACGTCCTTTTGATAGTCCTGAAAGGCGTCAACATGGCCCACCAGCGGATCGTCCAACATCCGGTCCGCAAGGCCCTGTCCGCGCCAGTCAATCGACATGGATGCAAACCCGCGCGTGGCAAGTTCGCGCGCGGTTTCGCCATATTTCTCAATGTATTCCGTCCGGCCAGGGAACATCAGCACCGTGCCTTTCGCCCCCTGAAGCGGCCAGGCGCCCACACGGATCCGCTTCCCGTCGGAGGTCACAGCCCAATGGGCCGCACCCCCTTCAGGGCCCGGATACACATCCGTGAAGAGTGGCGCTGGCGTCAGCTCCATCAGCCCAGGACGGCAGCCAGCTTCATTGCCATGCCCATGTCGCCGTCAACAGCAAGTTTGCCGGACATGAAGGCCGCCGTGGGGTTGGTGTCCCCTTCCATGATGCCTTTGAACGTCTCGACGTCCGCAGACAGCGTCACATCGGCATCTTCATCGGCAGCACGTGCGCCGGAACTGTCCATCATCACACAGCCTTCGCCCGCGATGTCGAACTTGGCCGTTCCATCGAAATCAGCGCCCGCCAGCTTTGCATTCAGCGCGGACACAGCTTCGTTTACAATATCACTCATCGTAGTCCCTTTTTGGTGAAATGCTGCAGTCACGGGTGGAATTGCGGCGGCAGCCTGTTACATTCACATTTGTTATGCCCGTCTTACCCGTCAACCTCAAACGTCACTTTACGGCACTTGGCTTCGTGGTGTTGCTGTCCAGCATGGCCACAGCACAGGAAAAGACCGCCGAATTGCTGGAAAACCTGCGCACAGCGGGTCCGGTGGATGCCCCGCGCATCGCCCGCGATATTGAGCGGGAATGGTCGCGGTCCGGTTCTGCTGCGATGGATATGCTGTTGATCCGGGGCCGCGAAGCGCTGGAAGAGGGCAACTACCCGCTGGCGATAGAGCATTTTACCGCCCTGACAGATCATGCGCCGGATTTTGCCGAAGGGTTCCACGCCCGCGCAGAGGCGTATTTCAGGCGGGACCTGTTTGGCCCGGCTTTGGATGATCTGGAGCGGACCCTTGCCCTGAACCCGCAGCACTACGATGCCATCTTTGGTCTGGCTGTGATGATGCAGGAATTCGGCGATCTGCGCCGCGCCGCTGACCTCTATCGCCAAGTCCTGGCGATTTATCCCCATCACGAGAACGCAAGTCAGGCGCTGTCGCGCCTCAAGCGCGACGGGATTGGGCGGGAAATCTGATCGGGGACGCATGTGTCAGGGACTTCTAGGGTCGTGGCCGTTCTGGGCCCGACCAATACCGGCAAGACCACCTATGCCATAGACAGGATGCTCGCCCACCGCACTGGGGTGATCGGCCTGCCGCTGCGTCTGCTGGCCCGCGAAGTCTATGACCGCATCGTGGCCCTGCGCGGTCCGTCGGTTGTTGCATTGGTGACGGGGGAGGAACGGATCGTGCCGCCGCGCACCCAATATTGGGTCTGCACGGTGGAGGCGATGCCGGAAGGCATGGGCGCGGATTGCGTTGCGATTGATGAGATCCAGCTCTGCGCCGATCCTGAGCGGGGCCATGTGTTCACCGACCGTCTGCTGCGCGCGCGGGGGCAGCATGAGACGATGTTTCTGGGCTCTGACACCATGCGGGGCACGATTGCCGCACTTGTCCCGAAGGTGGATTTCCTGCGACGAGAGCGGATGTCTGAATTGACCTATTCCGGTCAGAAAAAGATAAGCCGCATGCGCCCACGCAGTGCAATAGTCGGGTTTTCGGTTGAGAATGTATATGCGATTGCAGAGCTGATCCGCCGCCAGAAGGGCGGCGCAGCGGTGGTGATGGGCGCGCTTTCCCCGCGCACCCGCAATGCGCAGGTGGATATGTATCAATCCGGCGAAGTTGATTTTCTGGTGGCCACGGATGCCATCGGAATGGGGCTGAACCTGGATGTGGATCACGTGGCGTTCTCGGCGCTGGCAAAATTTGATGGGCGGCGGATGCGGCCGCTTGCGCCCAACGAATTGGCCCAGATCGCAGGGCGCGCAGGGCGGGGCATGAAAAGCGGCACCTTTGGTGTGACCGGGGATGCGCCTGCGCTGGATGATGGTGTGGCGCGGGCCATCATGGACCATCACTTTACCCCGCAGAACAAGATCAACTGGCGCAACCACGCGCTGCAATTCGGTTCCATCGACCGTCTGATCGCCACGCTTGAGGCCAAGCCAGAGGACGAGCGTTTGGTGCGGGCGCGTGAGGCGGATGATCTGCGCGCGCTCAAAACGCTGGGGCAGGTGGATGAAGTCATAGCCCGCTGCGGCGATGGCCCTGCGGTCCGGATGCTTTGGGATGTTTGCCGCATCCCTGATTTTCGCGGCATCAGCCATGCCGAACATGCGGGCCTGCTGGAGACAATCTTCACCGATCTGCACCAGTATGGAGAGATCCGTGAAGACTGGCTGGCGCGGCAAATCAAGCGCATCGACCGCACCGATGGGGACATTGATGCGCTGTCCAAACGGCTCGCCTTTATCCGCACATGGACTTATGTCGCACAGCGCAAAGGCTGGACTCGTGATGAAAGCCATTGGCGCGGGGCGACCCGTGTCGTAGAAGACCGCCTATCAGACGCGCTGCATGAACGTCTGACCCAAAGATTTGTAGACCGGCGCACCTCTGTTTTGCTGCGCCGGCTAGGACAGAAGGAGGCCATGGTGGCCGAAGTGAATGATACCGGTGAAGTCACCGTCGAAGGCGAATTTGTAGGCAAGCTGGACGGGTTCCGTTTCCGCGCTGACAAGGGTGCTGGCGGGGCAGAAGAGAAAACGATCAAGACCGCCGCGTTGCAGGCGCTGGCGCCGCAGTTCCATCTGCGCGCGGATCGTTTCTACAACGCGCCGGATACGGAGATTGATTTCACCGAACAGGGCGGCCTGATGTGGGGCTCCTCTGCGGTAGGCAAGCTGGTGGCAGGACCCGATGCGCTGCGCCCGCAGGTTGAGGTGTTTGTGGATGACGTCGCTGGCGCGGAAGTGGCCCAGAAAGTCCAGCGCCGGTTGCAGCATTTCATCGACCGGAAGGTCGCCGCCTTGTTCGAGCCGCTTCTGGCCTTGTCCAAGGATGAAACCCTGACTGGCTTGGTGCGGGGGTTCGCGTTTCAACTGGTTGAATCCTTTGGTATTTTGCCCCGCTCTGCGGTGGCGCGTGACGTCAAGGCGTTGGACCAGGATGCGCGCGCAACCCTGCGCAAACATGGTGTGCGCTTTGGGCAGTTCACGATCTTTATGCCCCTTATTCTGAAGCCCGCACCAACACGGCTGCGGCTGGTGTTGTGGTCGCTGTCCAAGGGGCTGGAGACCTTTCCGGAATCCCCGCCACCCGGTCTGGTGACGATCCCGGTTGACGATGGCGCGCCTGCGGGCGCTGACACGATGTCGGGCTATCGCAATGCAGGCACCCGTGCGATCCGCATTGATATGCTGGAGCGGCTGGCGGACATGCTGCGGGTGGAGGATTCGCGCGGTGGGTTCGAAGCCAAGGCGGATATGCTGTCGATCACGGGCATGACGCTTGATCAGTTTGCAGAGCTGATGCAGGGGCTGGGATATGCCGCTGAAAAGGGCGAGCGGGTGAAGGTGAAAGCCGCGCCGGAAGCGCCTGCTGCGGCGGCGGATGCACCTGCGTCCGAGACCGCAACACCCTCCGAAGAGGCACCTGCCGAGGTGCCTGATGAGCCGGAAGCTCCTGCGGAAGCGACCGCCGAGGCCGAAACAGATGAAAAACCCGAGGTGACCAGCGAAGCTGACACCTCAACGGATGCGCAAATTGACGCACCTGAGATGGAGGTTTTCTATTCCTTCACCTGGGGTGGCAATGCCCGCGCGAACACCCAGAACCGGCGCGGCGGCAGTGACCGTCCGCAGGGCAAGGGCAAACCCAAGGGCCGCAAGGGCGGGCCGCGCGACAAGGGCGACCGGGGTGACCGGGGTGGCAAATCGCAGAACTTCTCGGCCAAGCCGCCGCGCAAGGAAAAGCAGATCGACCCCGACAACCCCTTCGCCGCGGCGCTTATGGGGTTGAAGGACGGCAAATAAGTGTCTGAAAAGGCTGAGAAGCTGCGTGTGGACAAGTGGCTGTGGCAAGCACGGTTCTTCAAGACACGTTCGCTTGCAGCCGCCCGCGTGGCCGATGGCAACCTGCGCATCAATGGTGATTTGACCACCAAACGCGCCGCGACGATTACCCCCGGTGACGTGCTGACCTTTGCCCAGGGCGATCACATCCGCGTGATCCAGATCGACGCTTTGGGCACCCGCCGGGGACCGGCTCCCGAGGCGCAGGCGCTGTACACCGATCTGTCCCCGCCTGAGGCGCGAAAAGAGAAAAAACCTCCCGAAAATCCGGCGTTTGAGGGAAAAGGCCGTCCGACCAAGCGCGACCGCCGTCAGCTTGATCTTTCTAAGGCCCGCCATCTTGAATGATGGCCCGCCCTGATTTAGCTAGCATACAAACAAAACGGACGAAGATCATCGCATGACCTACATCGTGAACGACAGCTGCATTGCCTGCAAATACACCGACTGCGTCGAGGTATGCCCGGTGGACTGTTTCTATGAAGGGGAGAACATGCTGGTCATCCACCCGGATGAGTGCATTGATTGCGGTGTTTGCGAGCCCGAATGCCCCGCCGACGCCATCCGTCCGGACACCGAACCGGACGCGGAAAAATGGGTTGAGTTCAACCGCAAATATTCCGAACTCTGGCCCGTCATCATCACCAAGAAAGACCCGCTGCCCGACGCAGAAGAACGGGACGGTGAAACGGGCAAGTTGGAGAAATACTTCTCCGAAGCACCGGGCGAGGGCGGCTGATTCGCCGTCTTCTGGCTATATGACGGCAATGTGACGGCTCTAACACACTGGAAAACGTGGATTTTGGCCACTTTCCGGCGCGTCGCGCTTTCGGAAGGGGTGTTTTTATGATATGCTGTCGCAAAGTTGAAACAGACCGACGAAGCTGACGAACAGGCATGTGTCGCATCCAGACTGCTCTGGATGACATCCAATTCCTCAGAATACGCGCTTTCGGACGTGGTTGCTGCCACCGGCCGACGGCGTTTTTGACGTCAGTTCAACGCCACTTAACTGCGGGACCCCCGCGCCTCAGGAGCCGAACATGAGTAAATCGAAAAAGCTGGACTTCCGTCCGAACGAGTTTGTTGTCTATCCCGCGCACGGCGTTGGGCAGATCGTCTCGGTTGAGGAACAGGAAGTCGCCGGCATCACGCTGGAGCTCTTTGTGATTGCGTTTGAGAAAGACAAGATGACCTTGCGGGTGCCCACCCACAAGGCGACAGAGATCGGGATGCGTGCGCTCAGCAGCCCCGATGTGATCAGCCACGCGATGAAGACGCTCAAGGGCAAGGCCAAGGTGAAACGCGCCATGTGGTCCCGCCGCGCGCAGGAATATGAGCAGAAGATCAACTCCGGTGATCTGATTGCCATCGCGGAGGTCGTCCGCGATCTGCACCGCACCGATGATCAGCGCGAGCAGAGCTATTCTGAGCGTCAGCTGTACGAAGCCGCGCTGGAGCGTCTGACCCGCGAAGTTGCAGCCGTTGGTGGCGGCGATGAGATGGCTGCCGCCAAGCAGGTGGGCGATGTGCTGGAAAGCCGCGTCGCAGCCTAAGCGATTGCAAAAGATGAAGAAAAGGTCGCGTCCCACCGGGCGCGGCCTTCTTTCATCATAGGGTGAGGGTCACACCCAGCAGCACGACAAGTTCAACGATCTGTTGCGTGCCGCCCAGAACGTCCCCGGTCTGGCCGCCGATCTTGGCGCGGGCCAGTCGCATCAGGCCAAACCCCGCCAGCCCGGCCAAAGCGGCGATCAGAAAAACCGCATGTCCTACGGCAATGAGTGTCACGCAGGCCCCAATGCCCGCTGCCGCAAGAACCGCTTGCCGGTGCGGCTGTCCGGTCTGCCGGGACAAACCGCCCGCGCGCACCGCTGGCAGGGTGCGCATCACCCAGACCATCACCGCGCGGGACGTCACGGCGGCGCTCAGCACAGCGCCCGCAACCGCGCCCTCCAGGATCAGATGGGTCAGCAGCGCCCATCGCAGCCCCACAACCAGCCCAAGGGCCAGCACGCCATAGGTGCCGATCTGGCTGTCTTTCATGATCTCCAGCCGCCGTTCTGAGGTCCAGCCACCCCAAAAGCCATCGGCGCAATCGGCCAGGCCGTCTTCGTGCATTGCCCCTGTGACCAGCACGCCTGCCATTACCGCAAAACCCGCAGCAACCGCCGCAGGCGCGCCAAGCGTGCTCAGCACCAGCGCGGTGAGTGTCACGGCAGCGCCCACCGCCAGCCCAACCAGCGGATAGGCCCATGCGCCATGGGCCGCGGGACGGGTTTCGGCATCGTCAAAAGCAATCCGGGGCAGGGGCAGGCGCGTCAGCAAGGCAAAGGCAAGATGCACATCCCGCATCCGAAATGCTCCGCCCCCCGCTTCAATGTCGCGATCCGTCATCAATCTGCCCTTCCGGCCCTTTCGGCTGGCACAGGCTACGGCTAGACAGGGGGCCAGTTCAATCGCAAACAGAGCCTGCCTGATGACCACACCGCTTTCTTCCCTTGCTGATTTTCGCGCGCAATTGACGGCGCAGGAAACCGCAGATGCCGCCGCGTTTCAGGCGGCATCCGATCACAACGGGCAATTGACCAAACCGCCGGGGGCCTTGGGGCAGTTGGAAGATCTGGCGTTGTGGTATCGCAGCTGGCGCGGCGGCGCATTGGCTGAGATTACACAGCCGCAGATCATTGTTTTTGCAGGCAACCACGGGGTTGCTGCGCGCGGGGTCTCGGCCTTCCCCGCAGAAGTGACAGCGCAGATGGTGCTGAACTTTCAACACGGCGGTGCGGCGATCAACCAATTGGCGCGCAACGCAGGCGCCAGCCTTGATGTTGTGCCGCTTGATCTTGAGACGCCCACGCAGGATTTCACCCAAGGCCCCGCGATGGACGACGCGGCCTTTCTGGCCGCGCTGAACGCGGGCTGGACAGCCGTGGACACAGATGCCGATCTGCTTGTTGTCGGAGAGATGGGCATTGCCAACACCACGTCGGCGGCGGCACTGGCCTGCGCGCTTCTGGGCGGGGATGCGGCGGAGTGGACCGGACGGGGCACCGGGGTGGACGATGCGGGCCTCAGGATCAAGACGGATGTCGTGGCCGACGGCGTGGCCTTGCACAAGAATGCGGGAGACGGGCTGGACATCCTGCGCTGTCTGGGAGGGCGTGAACTGGCGGCGATGGTCGGTGCGATGGCGCGCGCGCGCAGCCTGCGTATTCCGGTGATCCTGGATGGCTTTATCTGCTGTGCGGCGGCGCTGTGCCTTGCCAAGACTGCCGATGGCGCGCTCGACCACGCGGTCGCCGGGCATCTGAGCGCGGAAGGCGGCCACGGGCGACTGTTGCAGGCGCTGGGCAAAGAGCCTTTGCTGCACCTTGGTCTGCGCCTTGGCGAAGCATCGGGCGCGGCAACGGCAATCCCGCTGCTCAAGGCAGCGCTGGCCTGTCACGCGGGCATGGCGACCTTTGCGCAGGCGGGCGTCAGCGACGGCTGACGCTACGCCCGTTTCTTGTCGTTTTCATCGGCCAAGTTGAGGAAGGCGGTCTCAAGGTCCTTTTGCAGTTCCTTGGCGCGTTCGACATATTCCTTGTTCTGACTTGGGGCCACATCGGGCCGCCAGAGGGTCGCCAGTTCCTTCACCGATACCCGGTCATGGGCATAAAACAGGCGGGAGGCTTCGGCCGCCTCGAAATCTGACAGGCCAAGGTTTTCCAGAACATACCGTCCGGCCCGCAGGGAGCTGTCAAACATCTCCCGCACGATGTCGTCCGAGCCTGCCTGAAACTGGCGGTAGACCTCGGGCCGGTCACGGGCGCGGCTGACGATGTGCAGATCCGGCCGCTCCTTGCGGGCGTAGGTGATCAGCTTGAGCGCCGCCTTGGGGTCGTCCAGTGTCACCACCAGCACCCGCGCGTCCTTCAGCCCTGCCTTACGGAGAATATCGGGGCGGGTGGGGTCGCCCAGAAAGCCTTTGAAGCCGAAACGGCGCATCACGGCGATGGTTTCGGGGTTGTGGTCCAGCACCACGGTTTGAAAGCCGCTGGCCTGCACCAGACGGTTCACGATCTGCCCGAAACGGCCAATGCCCGCGATGATCACCGGGCCCTCTTCGTCAATCTCATCGGGGATGATGGGGGCCGTGTCATCCATGCGCTTGCTGATCTGGTCATAGAGGATGAACAGCAGCGGGGTGATCAGCATCGACAGGGCAATCACCAACAGCAGCGTCTCCGCCACTGCCGCAGGCATTGCGCCGGTCGTGACCGAGAAACTGGCGAGCACAAAGCCAAATTCGCCCGCCTGCGCCAGCCCCAGGGCAAACAGCCATTGATCCCCGCCCCGCAGGCCAAAGGCCCGCCCCAGCACATAGAGGATCAGCCCTTTGACGATGATCACCAGCAATGCCATGCCCAGAATGATCACCGGATCGCCAAACAGCATCTCGAAATTGATGCCCGCGCCCACAGTGATGAAAAACAGTCCCAGCAGAAGGCCCTTGAAGGGTTCAAGGTCCGTCTCAAGCTCATGACGGAATTCGGAACTGGCCAGCACCACACCGGCCAGAAAGGCACCAAGGGCAGGGGACAGACCCACCAGCATCATCACGAAAGAAATGCCAACCACGATCAGCAGGGCCAGGGCCGTGTACATCTCCCGCAGCTTGGCGGCGTGGATGAAGCGGAAGACGGGCCGGGTGAAGAACACACCAACGATGATGATCGCAGCCACCGCGCCGATGGTCAGCAGGGTGACACCCCAGCCCGGCAGGCTTTGCACATAGTTGAACGCGGCATCTGCCGCACCTGCGCTGTGATGGCCGCCATTGTGCGCGGCGTCCACCTTGTCAGGGTCGACGGTGATGGATCCATCCGGCATCACCGCCGTGGCGGCGTTCACCGCCAGAAGGGGCAGCAAGGCCAGAATGGGAATGACCGCGATGTCCTGCGTCAGCAGCACCGAAAAGACCGACCGCCCGCCACTGGTGCGCATCAGGTTCTTTTCCGACAGGGTTTGCAGCACAATCGCAGTGGAAGACAGTGCCAGCGTCAGTCCAATCGCCAGTGCCACGTTCCAGGGTTGATCATAGGCCATCGCAATGCCCATCAGGGCAAGGGTGGAGACACCAACCTGCAACCCGCCCAGCCCCAGCAATTTGTCGCGCATGTTCCACAGCGTACGGGGTTCCAGCTCAAGCCCGATCAGGAACAACATCATCACGACGCCGAATTCGGCAAAGTGTTGCAGGTCTTTCGTCTCAGACCCCACAAGGCCCAGCAACGGCCCGATCAGAATGCCGGCCGCCAGATAGCCCAGCACCGATCCCAGCCCCAGCCGGGCGGCGATGGGCACCGCAATGACGGCGGCGGCCAGATAAATCGTCGCCTGAAACAGGAAACCTTCCATGTTGGTCCTTTCGGCGCCCGCGCGGGGCGATCAGGTGGGCAGCGGGCTGTCGCGTTTGAGCTGATCCATGACAATCTGGCTTTGAACACGTGCGACCGCAGGATGGGGGAGAAGTACCTCGTGAATGAGGCGATTCAAACTGGGCAGATCTTCACAATAGACACGCAGCAGATAATCCGCATCCCCTGTCAGGGTCCAGACGCTCACGATTTCGGGTCTGCTGGTCATAAGTTTTGAAAAACTGCGCGTATTCTCAGGCCCGTGGGTGCCAAGGTGGACCTGAACGAAGCCCTGTACATTCAATCCCAGCCGCACCGGATCGACGCGGGCGGTATAGCCGCGGATATAGCCTTCGCTTTCCAGCCGCTGCCTGCGCCGTCCTGCTTGCGAGGGCGACAGATGCAGGGTTTCCCCCAGCTGCTGGGCTGTCAGATGGGCATCGCGTTGCAGGGCAGAGAGAAGTCGAAGATCCGTATCATCCAGCATCGCGCGGGCCTTTCGTCAGATTGAGAAGGATCATGCGGTGGTATGATGAAGATTTCTATAGCCAGAGCGGGATTGCCGCGCATTCCGGGTCAATTGGGCCGATTTCTGAGCATATCTGAACGCCCCCTTCGGACAAATCTTGCCGGTGTCCTAGCCCTTGGGCATCTTCAGGATGACGTTGCGCCCGCTTTTGACATACCGCAGTTCAGAATCGCCGATGGCGGAGACACGTCCGCCATCAATGCGGTCGCCCACAACGACCTTCTTGTAGCGCCCATTGCCCAACCGCACCAAGGCGCGGCGGTTGGAGGGTTTGCCATACACCCCGATCAGGTTGACCTTGCGCAGGTTGATCGCGTTCTTGACCGTCGCACTGCGCGAAACAGAGGCGCTGGAAGGGATCTTGGGCGCAACTGTGCGGGGGGCCACGGCGGCAGCGCTTGCCACCTGCGTCACCTCGGCGGGCCGGTTCTGCTGGGCGCGCTGGACAGTGCGGGTGAAGTTCGAAGGTCGCGTATCGGGGCGGATAGAGGCCTGAACCGCAAACCGTGTTGCATCGGCAAAAGGATCGGCATCGACATTGGCGGTAGAGGCCAGTGCCGCGGCCACGGCCTGTTCGGTATCAGCCGCCGAAATCCCCGCAGAGGAGGCCGCGGCGACCCGTTCCTGCACCGATTGCGGGCGCAGAACAGGCCGATATTCAGCCAGTTCCGATTTGGACAATCCGCCCAACTGCGCGCGTTCGTTGGTTTCAACCAGATCAGAGGGGCGCGCGCGGGGTCTGAAACCCGCCAGTTCGGGGCGGGGCTGGGTCACTTCGGGGGCCGTCTGGAACCGCGTTGGTGCCTCTGGCGGCACAGCAGGTGGTTTGCCTGCAAAGATCACAACCCCGTCGGGGTTCAGGGCCCCTTCGGGCGTGGGCACAACCAAGCCGCGCGCGTCAAAAGTAAATGTGGTGCCAGCCGCAGCGGGGGAGGGGATGTCTTCGAGCGCCTGATCCGGACGCACCTCTGCCAGGGGCGGCAGGGCGACCGCGTCATTCGCGGTGCTGATCGGGTCAATGCTGGTCAGATAGAGGTCTTCGATATTGACCAGACCGGCAGGCTCCGGCGGCACAACGGGCGCGCGGGGGTAAATGCCGGTGGCTGCGTACTTTGCCTCGACTTCCTCCTCGGTCAACTCACGCGGGGGCAGGGGATCCGGGCGGCGCAGCGCGTCCAGCACGGCTTCGTCCGTTTCTGTCAGGTCAGGGTCAAGGGCGGCTGTCTGCATGGTTTCTTCGGCAGGAGGCGCGGCAACGATTGCGGGAACGTCCGGGATGTCAGGCTCTTGCGGGGCGGAGGCCGTGACGTCGGGTTCGCGGTTGCTGAACAGGCGCGACAATCCCAGCCCGTCATCCAGAAACACCGATGCCCAGGCGGCGACACCGGCCAGGAACACCAAAAGCGCCGCAGTGAGCATCAGGCCAAGGAAGCGTGGCTTGCCGCCCACTTCTGCACGGCGTGCGCCGAAAACGGTCATCCGCTCGGCTTCGCTGTCGGGGGTGCCGACGGCATGCGCTGTTGCGGGGACGGCGGCGGCCGCGACAGCGCGTTCTTCGAGCGCTGCTTTTGCAGCGGCCCGTCGGCGGCTCAGGAAACCGCCACGCGGCGCGGGCGGGATATCTTCCATCTCTGCCGCGTGGTCGAGCGAACTGCTGTCAGGATCGATCGGAAGCTCTGCCGCTGTCACGTTTGTTGCGGGGCCCGGAGGTGCCGCGCGGCTTGCGCGCAGGGTGTCGGCCTGAAGCGGGGCGGGTGCTTCGGGTGCCGTGCTCCGCCTGCTGGCAAAACCGGCGTTTGGCGGTGCCGATTGTTCTAAGGGCGGCTCCACCGGTGGGGCTATGGGGTCATTGGTGCCGTTGCCTTTTGCAGCGGCGGTGATGGCGTCGGGCAAAGAGGGCGCGTTTCCCAGTGCCTTGGCCACAAGAGGCGGCATTTCGGGCGTTGGGGCTGGTGTTTCGGCAGCCGGCGCGGTGTCGATCTCTGGCTCTGGCTCTGGCTCTGGCTCTGGCTCTGGCTCTGGCTCTGGCTCTGGCTCTGGCTCTGGCTCTGGCTCTGGCTCTGGCTCTGGCTTTGCGTCCTGCTGGGGTGCGGCAGGCTCGGGTTTGGCGGCGACCTCTTCAGGAGGGGCTTCAGATGCGGGCTTGGCTGCGTCTTTTGCAGCGGGCGACACCTGCTCCGAAGGGTCTTCGGCTTTGACCTCAGCGGTGTCCTCGGCCTCTGGTTCTGCGTCAGATGTCGTTTCTTCAACCTTGGTATCTTCCAGTACCAAGGGCTCCGGCGTGGTGTCCTCCTCCAGAGCGATATCGCTTTCAGCATCCGCTGGCGTGTCTTCTACCGTCGGGGCCTTGGGCAACGTGGCTTCGCCAATGACAACCACGGCAATGCCGTCCGGTTCAATGCTCTCTCCCGGCTCCAGCAGTGCCTCGGCGGCCTGGGCCTGACCAAAGAACGGCTCTCCCAGATAGGCCTCGTCGCCCGGCACTGCCACGAAGCTGACGGGGTGAAACCGGTGCTCCACCGCAAAGGCTTCGGCTTCTGCAAGCGTCTCACGCGCGACGGCGGCGATATGGGTGCGATCCCCTTCGGCGCTGATGTCAAAAGCGAGATCGTCGACCGCGTATGGCGTGGCACCGTCCAGTGCCTCAGCTGCTGCCGCGCGACGGGCGTCTGTGTCCATGCCGGGGGTGTCGATAACCAGATATCTGATCTGATCATTCGGCAGCATCAGTTTCGACCGCAGCCCGCCGGGTTCCAGCGCTGTCGCCGTTTTGCGCAGCACCGCCAGCGCATCCGCCATATCCGGCGCATCCAGCGAAACATCGCCGACAATGCGCCAGCCCCCCGCCGCGCGATGCAGCAGTCGGATGCCTTCAAAAGACAGGGAGAGGGCAAAATTCGGTTTCATGTTCGTGCTTTAACACATGCTCGGTGAGGGGACGAGCGCGCCCCGGATTTTCGTTAAGAATAGCGCGGGAGTTTGCCCATGAAAAGGGTTGAGGCGCATTCTGCCCTGTACAGTTGGCTTTGCTAAGGTCAGGTAAAGATCACAAACGACCCTCATAGAAAGGACAACCCCATGAAAATCAGGTTTTGGATGGCTGCCGCCTGTCTTGCGATGGCCCCGGCGGTGCAGGCAGAAGAAATTGCACAAGGTGTCTTTGTGCAAGGCGAGGGACGCGTTTCAGTTGCGCCGGATCAGGCGATAATCAACCTTGGCGTGCGCGAGCGGGCAAAGACGGCGCAGGCCGCAATGGATGCAATGGCGCAATCGGTCAGCGGTATTCTGGCAGCGCTTGAGGCGCAGGGCATTGACGCGGCGGATCAGCAGACCAGCCGGTTCTACCTGAACCCCATCTACAACGAAGCGCGGCTCGACCAGGGGCGACAGATCACCGGCTATGAAGCCGGTAATGCGGTGACCGTCACCGTGCGCGATCTGGCGGGTCTTGGGTCCATTCTGGATGCGGTGATTGCAACGGGGGCCAATGACTTCAACGGGCTGTCATTTGGGTTGCAGGATGACAGTGCCGCTGTTGAAGAGGCCCGCAAAGCGGCTGTCGCAGATGCAATGATGCGCGCCCGTGTGCTGGCTGAGGCGGCCGGTCTGGAACTGGGCGACGTGCTGCGGTTGTCAGACGGGGCGTCCGGGGCAGGGCCGGTGCACATGGGCATGGCCGACGCGCGCGTCAGTATGGAAAGCGCCATCGCACCGGGCGAGGTCGATGTGAGCGCACGGGTCACGATGGTCTTTGCCTTCACCGCAAAGGAATAACGCCGCCCCACGCGAAAGCAGGGCGGCGTTGAGTTCTGTTAGCTCGCCGCTTTGCTGAGCGCCTGATCCAGATCCGCGATCAGGTCATCCGCGTCCTCGGTCCCGATGGAGATCCGCACCACGCTTGGCCCCGCACCCGCCGCTTCCTGCTGTTCTGCCGACAACTGCCGGTGGGTGGTGGAGGCGGAGTGGATGATCAGCGAGCGGGTATCGCCGAGGTTGGCCACGTGGCTGAAAATCTCCAGCGCGTTGACCAGTTTGATACAGGCGTCATAGCCGCCTTTGACCGCCACCGTGAACAGCGCACCTGCCCCTTTGGGGCAAACGGTCTTCACACGCTCAAAGTAGGGGGAGGATTCCAGCCCGGCATAGGTGACATGGTCAATCCGGTCGTCGTCCTCCAGCCATTTGGCCACTTTGCGGGCATTCTCTACATGCCGCTCCATCCGCAGCGACAGGGTTTCGGTCCCCATCAGCGTGTAATGCGCCGCCTGCGGGTTCATGGTCATGCCCAGATCGCGCAGGCCGATGGCGATGCCGTGGAAGGTGAAAGCCAGATTGCCGAAGGTCTCATGGAACTTCAGGCCGTGATAGGCAGGCTCCGGCTGGCTGAGGGAGGGGAACTTGTCATTTGCGGACCAGTCAAAGGTGCCGCTGTCCACCACGCAGCCACCCGTCACAGTGCCGTTGCCGGTGAGGTATTTGGTGGTGGAATGCACCACCAGCGTCGCGCCATGTTCAATCGGGCGGCACAGGTACGGCGTGGCGGAGGTGTTGTCGATGATCAGCGGCACGCCCGCTTCATCCGCGACATCCGCCACCGCGCGCACATCCATGATATAGCCGCCGGGGTTGGCGATGGCTTCGCCAAAGATCGCGCGGGTGTTGTCATCCACCGCCGCACGCACCGCGTCCAGATCGTCAAAGTCGACGAATTTGCACTCCCACCCGAAGCGTTTGATCGTCTGGCTGAACTGCGTGACCGTGCCGCCATATAGGCGCGTGGAGGCGATGATGTTCTTGCCCGGCCCCATCAGCGGGAAGAGCGCCATGATCTGTGCGGCGTGCCCGGAGGAGCAGCAGACCGCGCCAACACCGCCCTCAAGCGTGGCAATCCGTTCCTGAAGCACAGCAACCGTCGGGTTGGTCAGGCGCGAGTAGATGTAGCCGACTTCCTGCAGGTTGAAGAGTGCCGCAGCATGATCGGCATCGCGGAACACGTAGGCCGTGGTCTGGTAGATCGGCGTCTGCCGTGCGCCGGTGGCCGGGTCAGGACGGGCGCCTGCGTGGATTTGCAGGGTGTCAAAGCCGTATGTCGGGCCGTCGGTCATGGTGAAATCTCCTTAATTCTATCGGTATGCCGGTTGGCCGTATGGTTAGGGGATGGCGCGTGGGGAGACAAGCGCGATGGGGGATTTGAGGACGTGGTCCTTGGAATGAGGCGTGGGGTGGGAGAGTGTTCTGCGGCTCGGGGTGCCAAAAACTAGACCTCTTTGATCTGTGCGCTCTGACGCTCTGCCTCCAGCAGGGTCGATACGATCTGTAGCGGGATGTTCAGCTCTTCGGATGCCTTCTTGATGGCGTCCATGATCGCCTCATCGCTGGCCATCAATCCACCGATCCGGTAAAGATCACTGCTATGGTCCAGCGCAATGTGCATTTCTTCGCCTGTACTGGTTGCTGAAAATAACCGCACATAGCCCTCAATCTGCTCTTCAAGGTTGGTCAGGATATCAATCACAGCGGTCAGTGCGGGGTCTTTCTGTGCCATCCCGGCTTTGGACAGCCAAACCCCGTATGCAACGTCGTTCTGCCCCCTGATCTTCTGCGATTCCACAAGATCGGACGTATCAATCCTGCTGAACCATCGGTCGGTTTCATGGGCTTGCGCGAGAAAGAAGGCCGGCAGCGGTGCGACGTTCTCAAACCGCAGAACGAACCCTTGGAAGACTGTTTTTGACCGCTTGCCGCCTGTCTTGATCTTGACCTCTGCCATCTCAAACTTGCGACCGCCGACCTTTCCACTCAGGTGATCTTCGGCTTTTTGCACAGATGCGCGTGGCAATAGTCGCTGCGGGATCCTGTTCAGGAATGCGGATGCGTTTTGCTGATACTCCAGATCAACTGTCCGGGCTAAATGCGGCATGACCAACTGTTGCTGCGCGCGCGCCACCCATCTGTTCAGCATCGTCACCCCGCCGAAACCCACCGCGATCCCGAGCGCTGGTATCCTCAGATCATTGCTGTCGAAGAGTGAGGGAGCAAAAACAGCAAAGACCACTGCACCGATCACCGTTGCCACTGCAATGATCCAGCCGCGTCGGCGCTTTTCCCGCAGAACAGGATAGAGCTCTGCCAGCGTTTCGATCAATTCCGGCTCGCGTGCCTGCATGTGCATTCCTTTTGCCTTTGGCCCCAACGTGGTTTCTGCTCTGATCGGCCCGGATTTTGCGCCGGAAGTTGCCTGAAAATAGTCAGGGGGCGCCTACCGCATCCAGAACCCATTCGACTTGATCCGGTTCCGAATGGCCTGTTCTTTCCTTGGCAGGTTGTCCTGATCAAACAGTGCCCGCACCTTCTGACCACGCCCCTGATAGATCATCCGCTTGATCGCATCATACCCCTTCAGCACTTTCTTGAGCTTGTTGGGGGCCGTCACCTCTTCCAGCACCTGCACGGCCAGATCGTTTTCGCGGGCATAGAGCAGCGGCAGCAGGCGGTAGTGGCAGGACACTGTGCCATCCAGCAGGCCCGCGGGCAGGGTGTCACGGCCGCCACCCAGCGCATGGATCACCAGCGGCAGGGCCACCTGATCCAGCCAGGGATCGAACGACTGGCAACACAGCTCGACAGGGGGATCGTTGCGGATGGCCAGCGCGTATTGCTCAAAGAGCTGTCCAAAGGCATGCGGGCATTTGTAAAAGAAATACCCTGCGTTGAAATACAGATATCGCCGCCAGTATTCGTCCGGCTGGCTCAGATCGAGACTGCTTTCAAAGTCCAGATTGAACTTGTCATAGAGCGATTTCCAAAGGCCCGTGTAGCCGGGGCCGTAGATTTGAGGCTCCGGCCATGTGCCTTCCCGGCGCAGCGACGCGGAGGGGCGGTCGAAATCAAAAGGCACGCGGCTCAGGTCGCACGTGATCAGCGTATCGGTGTCAAAGAAGACAAACGGCTCCCCTTCGGGCAGGGCGCGCAGCATTTCGATTTTGTTGCCATAGGGATAGGCGCTGCCGAAATGTCTGCTCTCAAACGGGATGATCTCTGCCCCGAAGTCGGCAAGCGCATCGCGCACGTCAGCACTGCGCATGCTGGGGTCCTTGTCCCACTTGGGTCCGGGTTGCGGTTCCGCGATGATCAGGCGGCCTTTGAAACCGGGGCTTCTTGCCCGCAGCGAAGCGGCAAAGATCAAGGCCTCATAGGCCAGCCGGCCATGCTGTCCCACAACGACGACGTTGAATGTTTGCGGTGCGCGCGCCTTGCGTGCCATACTCGATCTGCCTTTGGTCTTTTGCGGCCACTATAGGCGTTCGATCAGATTGGCAAAAGCGGCATTTGGGCCGTGCGGTAGGGGTGAGACATGCTGGATATCTTTTTCGCAATGGTGGCAGCGGGCATGAATGGCGCGCAGAATGATCAGGCTGCGGCCGCACCAGTGGCCGATCCCCCTGCCGCCGTGGCCGCAGAACCGCAGACCGACAGCAGCGCGACCGTGACGATTGGTGAAGGCAGCGTCGTGATCGGAGAGAATGTTGTTGTCCAGGGCGTGACCGCCGCGACCCTTGCACCCGCGCCGGCACCCGCCGCGACCCCTGCACCCGCCGCGACGCCCGCGCCAGCCGCTACCGCCGCACCAGCCGCCACCGCCGTACCAGCCGCAACTCCCTTCAACATGGCCGTAGTGCCCGCAGGATTGCTGGCCGAAGACCAGACCCCCAGCGGCAAATTCACCACCGCGACAGAGATCAAACCGATCCTGAACGCGACCCGCGGCAACTGGGTTGCGGTGCGTGAATATGATGGCAAGGACTGGCTCTATGTCACGCATCTGTGGAGCTGGCGCTGCGGGCTGGCGGCGATGGCGATATCGGTCAATGATGAGCCGATGCAGAACTGGCCGCTGCCGCCCTGCCATATGAAGTATACGACCCCGAATGCGATCCTCGAAGATGATGGCATTCCGGCGCTGACCTTGCGGCTGGGTGGGGTGCAGACGATCACCATTCAGGTGGTCTATGACGATCTGACGATGGACATCGCCCGTTTTGCGCGTGGTGATGTGCTGATCCCCTGATCCTTTCGAAAAGGCCCTGAAATGTTTCTGAAAAACGCGTGGTATGTCGCGGCATGGGATCACGAGATCACCCGCGATCTGCAACAGGTTGTTGTGCTGGGTGAGAAGATCTGCGTCTTTCGCACCGAAGACGGTGCGCTGGTGGGGCTTGAGGATGCCTGTCCGCACCGCAAGCTGCCCTTGTCCAAGGGACGCATTAGGGGCGACACCGTGGAATGCGGCTATCACGGGCTGACCTTTGACTGCGCCGGGCAATGTGTCTGGGCACCGGGTGCCGGGCGCATCCCGTCAAACGCGCGCGTCCATGCCTATCCGATGCACGAGAAATATGGGTTGGTATGGATCTGGATGGGCAACCCCGCGCTTGCCGATCCTTCCGAGATCTTTGAGATCGACCACTATGACGATCCCACATGGGGCATCAATCGTGGCGCCGCGATGGAGCTGGAGTGCAACTACCTGCTGATGTGTGACAACCTGCTGGATCCCACCCATGTGGCCTGGGTCCATGAAAGCAGTTTCGGGCAAAGTGCCACGCGAGACACCCCGCTGCGCGTGACCAAGACCGACGATGGTGTGATCGTGCACCGTTGGATGATGGATGTGGAGCCTGCCCCTTTCTACAAGAAGGTGGTGGCTTTTGAGGGCAATTGCGACCGGCTCCAGCATTACGAGGTGCGCTACCCCTCCCATGCGCTGGTGAAGGCGGTTTTTACGCCTGCGGGGACGGGGGGACCGGAGGGGCCGCTGCATGAAGACGTTTTCATCATGGACAGCTATAACTTCATGACACCCACTACCGAAGGCACCACGCGGTACTATTGGTTCCAGCTGCGCAACATCCGGCCTGACGATGCAGCGCTGTCCCAACTGATGACCGACGACGTACAGCATGCGTTTGAAGAAGACCGCGCCGTGTTGAACGAAGTGCAGATCGGCATGCGGGAGAAGACCAGCCCACACATCGATCTGCCCATTGACGGCGGTCAGCTGCGCTTCCGACGTCAGCTACAGGCGATGATCAATGAGGAACGCGAGGTTGACCGCCAGATGGCGGAATAGGGCGTTGCGGCAGAGCGCAAGAGGGGCAAAGCCAGCCCCGGCGTGAGGCTGATTAGGATGGCATTTGCATGAGGGAGGGTGTGCAGCACCCTCAGCATCCAACAAGAAAGCACGATTACGCCACCTTCCCAAGGGATGCGCGAAACGCATGTGTCGACAGCGCAATTGAAGGTGGGGTTATCGGATGACAGCGTCTTAAAGGGGGGGGCAAGGCGACGCTCGGGTCAGACGGCTCAGCGTGCAGCGATGGCTCTTGCAGTATCGTTCAGAACGTTCTGGCCCAGATCTGTCATCTTGGCATGCTCATCAATCACGGCTTTGCAATCGTGATAGGCGGACAGCGAGCGTTGCTGGATCGAGGTGCAATAGGCACCGACCGTGTCGGTCTCGGCTCCCAGACCCAACGTCGGCAGGGCGGCCAGAACCGCGTCCATCGCCACCGTTTCCCGCGCGGAGACATAGCAAGCGTGGTAGATCCCATCGATCGGGCGCAGTGTTTCGCGCAGTGGGGACCGGAACCGCTCTGACGGATCGTTGGTCACCAATTCGCCGTCAGAGGCGAGGCCAAACAGGAAGTTGTGCGAATACTCATGCACGATCCGGGGCAGGTAGTCCCACCAATGATCATGGGCCTGCGCGTTCAGCGCCATCGCACCCCAAAGCGCGAAAGACGAGGCGCCGCCGAAGCTCAACTTTGCGTCAGGGCCGGGTTTGGCGAAAATGATCTCGGTCGTCAGCGCGGTCAATTCGCCGTAAAAGTCGGGCAGGGCGCGTTCGATGCAGGTCAGGGCGCGGCCCAGCACCTCCGTGGCATCCTTGAACTCGGCCGCGTCCAGCGGCAGCAGTGCCATGCTGTTTTCCGGCTCCAGATCGAACCAGCGCAGCAGGCAATCCACATCAACCGCATCGTAGTGTTCCGCACTCAGCGTCTTGATCGCAAGCCCGCTGTTGCCCTGCGATGCCGCTGTCACGCGATCTGCCAGACGCTGGGCGCGGGCCATGTATTCCTCTGACGTGGCGCTGTCTGGGTTGTGGTGCACGGCAGAGGCTAGATCAAAGTAGAGCCCGAAATCGGTCGGGCGCGCCTGCCATGCGTCAAGCGTTGCCGCGTCAATGTTCAGGCACGGGTAGCTTTCCGCCAACCAGCCAAAGCTGGACGTCAGGCGATCCCGGACCGTTTTGTCCACCGCCTGCGCCGCTTTTGCCGAGGGCAAAAAAAAGTCGCCAGCGCTGCGGGCAGCGCCGACGGTTTGTTGTTCGATATCAGCCATATCTCTGTGGCCAAATCAGCCTGGCTTCTGCTCGCCAACTTTTGTCGCAATCGGCAGGAACTTCATCGCACCGTAAGGTGCCAGAATGGGTGCAGTCCCGGTCTTGCCGGTGTCGCCGACTTTTGTGGCGAGTGGCAGAAATTTCAGTGCGCCATATGGCGCCAAAACAGTATGTTTCATAGCTATTAACCCCTTTTTCAAAAACACCATCAGCCTACGCGGCCCTGTAGACTCGATCAACGAAAAACGTATTATGTTGAATTTGGGCGTTCAATTCCGTCGATAATAATCCCAATCAGGGCATCAATACGGTCCCGTGGCAAGAATTTGTCACGATCCCGAAACGACACCAGAGAATCATTCACCTGCCGGGCGGAGGTGACCTGAAGCATTGGACGCCCCCGTTCGAGCAGTTCATCGTCCTGCACAACTACAATCAGCGCCCCTGTCTGCGTGTCCGAAAGTGCGGCGGTGATCCGCTCCACCAAGGTGCCCCCGTCCCGGTACCTTATCAGGTCTCCATCCGCGCCGATTGTCTGATCATGCGACGTCAACACGGCGGCGGCACCTTCTTGTGTCAAGTGCTGCTGATGCAGGCGGGCTTTTTCCATTGCGGCGTCATCGCCCACGTAGACATGCACCGGCACGGCCCCTTTTTCCGCACCAAAGAGGGCGTCAACATAAGCCTTCGCGCTGTTGTGCCCGATTTGCGGCATGGAGTTCACTTCGGTGATGCAGGCCCCCGTCTCATACCAGGGGCGGCTGGGATCGGTTGAGATCAGATCAAGCCCCATGCTTTCAAGCCGGAACATCCGGGAAATGCGTTCGGCCAGCTTGATGTTTTCGGGATGCACCTTGTCCGTGATGGTTTCATTGTGCCCACCGTCGTCAAGGGTGTTGTTGCGCCGAAGGTATGCAATCTGATCGGCCGCAGGGATGGCGTGCAGCGCCAGCCCCTGATCTGCCAGACAATCGAACGCCAGATCATCGAGGGGGAAAGGTTTCTCCGCCTTGTAGGCGACTTTTCTGGCCCGTTTCACCTGCGCCTCTTCGACCAGTTGTGCCACGGTCTTGGTCCCGTCACCGACAACCGCCTTGGGATGGCGGGTAAAGCCGAAGACGTATCTGTTGCGGAAGGTGACAAGCCGGTGGCAATGACCGGGGATGCGCTGCTCAACCATGACGAAATTGGTGAACTTTCGGGCGGCTTCAAACGCGACTTTCATGTGATCGTCGTCCATGACGTCCACGCTCACCCCTTTGTTGCCATCCTGGTTTTCCGGCTTGACGACCACCGGATATCCCAGCTGCGCGGCAAAGGCGCAGGCGTGATCCAGCCGGGTTACCAGTCTCGAATGCGCTGTGGGCACGCCGTTTTGTTGCAGCCACTTGCTGGTGGTCCATTTGTCTTTTGCAGACCTTGCGCCAATGGCCGCGTCGCCCTGGGTCATGCTGCGTTCTACAAGCACGGCATGGGAACCGGTGCCAAGCTGGTAGACCGATCTGCCGACATGTTCGATCTGAACGCCCCGCTCAAAGGCTGCCTTGAGCAGGTGGATACAGTTTGGGCCGCTCCCGCATTCCCACCGGATGACATCCACGACATCCTTCTCCAAGGCGTCTGCCCTGGACCTGACGTCTTCGACCACATTGGCAGTGGTGGCCAGATCGCGGATCAGGCTGTAGGCAGCACCATAGGCCAGCCGGTAAACCCGCGCGGGGATATGTTCCGTCACCGGGATGGTCAGGATGACAGTGGGCGCGCCGCGGGCTTCGGGTTGGGAGAGGGCGACAATCCTCTCCCGATCAAAGGACGGCAGGCCTGCATCCACAAGAAGCTGTCGGGCCAGGACACACACCGCTTGAATGCACTGCGCCTGCACGGGCGCAAGTGTGACGGAAGGCCGTCTGCGGGGGGCTGTCATCTCTTCGGGTTCCATCGCCATCATATCGGTCAGGAACTGCCGCATCAGGTCCGGGTTGAACCGTTCCAGCGGCGGCAGATCGAACTGCGCTGTCCGCCGGAGTTGCCTGCTGCCGTCCGCATAACGGTAAAGGACCGTCCCGATCTGGATGTGGTCGTCGATGTCCAAAGTCCGTGTTCCCATTCCCACCCGCTTGATGCCTTAGCCTAACGGGATGCTGGCCTTGCGTCTGCCCTCAAGTTGGGAAGCGCTCTGCGCAACCACGACAGGCGGGCAGGGGATATGGGGTGAAAGCCGGAGGTGGGGCCGATCAGGACTGCACGATAAAATCTGCCGCGCGCCCTTCGTTCAGGACGACATCTGTGTTACGCATATCGTTCCCCTCGGCCCGCGCTGTCGCCTCGGCGGGCGACAGGCCGTGATCGCGCCAACGTTCCACAAGCCGCGCGTGCAGCGTGGCGCGCGGCACATCAAGGCGAACGGTCAGATCGAACAAGCCCTCAAGTTCCGACCAAGGGGCGCGGTTCAGCAGCAGGTAATTGCCTTCGATCAGCAAAACCCGCGTGTCAGCGCTGACCGAGGCACCATCTGGCACCGTCTTGTCTGCCTCCCGGTCAAAGGTGGGATAGGTGATTGTGGTGTCTGACCTCAGACGACGCACCAGTGCTGCGAAAGCCGCAGCATCAAAGGTCTCAGGTGCGCCTTTGCGCTCCAGCAGGCCAAGAGGGATCAGTTCGGCATTATCGAGGTGAAACCCGTCCATCGGTACAACCGCCGCTGGAAGCCGCAGGCCCTGCGCAAGCGCTTCCGCGATGGTGGATTTGCCAGAGCCGGGAGGACCCGCAATCCCGATCAGAATCCGCGATTTTCCTTCGGCGCAGCGTTCGATTTCCGAAAGGAGCTGGGCTTGCGTGACAAGGGGCATCTAGGTGTCGCTCCCGGTTAACTCATGTGCCCAGGGCGGATTGGCTCCGGCGCGGGAGACGGTGATGGCAGCGACCTGTGCCCCAAGGGTCAAGGCGTCGTTCATCTGCGCGGCAGTGATGTCAGCCCAGCGGTCTTTGCGCAGCCACCCCGCCTGTGACAGCGACGCCAGAACGCCTGCATTAAAGGTGTCGCCGGCCCCCACGGTATCGACGATCTGCGCGGGACGTGCGGGCACATGAACCTCTGTACCATTGCGCAGATAGGCGGTTGCCCCTTGCGCGCCCTGCGTCAGGATGACGGTCCGCGCACCAAGATCCAGCAACGCCCGCGATTTTTGCGGATGCGTGTCCGCGCCGGGAACGATCCAGTCGAGGTCCTCGTCAGAGATTTTCACAATGTCCGCCTGCGCGATCATCCCCTCCAGCCGATCCCGGTAGCGGGCTGCATCAGCGATGAACCCCGGTCGGATGTTGGGATCCAGCATGACCAGACGGTCCGGCCCTTCCTTTGCCAACAAAGCCGCATAGGCGTCTGCACCGGGCTCACAGGCCAGACTGATCCCGCCGAAATAGAGCGCGGATACCTCTGGCTGAAGGGCCGGCAGGTCGGATGAGGTCAGCATGCGACCGGCAGAATTCTCATCCATGAAGGTATAGCGCGCCTGCCCGTCGGTCAGTTGCACAAAGGCAAGGGTCGTCGGCCGCGCGCTGTAGATGACATGCGCGGTATCCACCCCTGATTGCGTCAGGGCGGTGGTCAGTTGCTGGCCGAACATGTCCTGCGAAAGCCCGCTGAGAAGCCCGGCCGTTGCCCCCAGACGCCCCAGCGCAATGGCCGTATTGAAGACCGCACCGCCACAATGCGGCACAAAGCCCGAAGCGCCCGAAACCGTTGGTTCGGGGATCATGTCGATCAGCGCTTCGCCGCAGCATAGGATCATGGGTGTCCCCCTCTTGACGCAGATGTCAGGTGTTACGCAGACAGATATGCCGCAACTGCGTTCTCAAATCCATCGGACCAGATCAGATTGAGCCACGATGCAAAGGCCTGCGCAAATGCCACGTTGTCAGAGAGATCGCCATAGTATTGGCGCTGGGCCAGCCAATGCGCCGGGTCCGATCTGGCGGCCAGGGCTGTCGCCTGCACGTCATCCCAGAAGGGATCGTTTGCTGCGATCACACCGCCGTCTTCGCGTGTGCCTGCACACATGCGGGCCCACGCGGCCTCCACCAATGCAAGACCCCGGACAGATGTGCCCGCAGCAATGCCATCCCGGATGGAGGGAATGATGAACCCCGGATGCCGCGCTGTGCCGTCAAAAGCCACACGCCGGGTGGTGTCGACAATGCGCGGATTGCTGAAGCGGATCTTGATGAGGTCGAAATAGCCCGCAGGGGACATGCCCGGAACGGGTGTCAGATGCGGCAGGATTTCGTGCGATGTGACCCGGTCAAACAACTGCCGGATGGTGTCGTTCTCCATACAGCCCGCAATCGTGTCGATGGACAAAAGCTCACCCGCGTTTGCGATGATCTGATGTCCGCCATTCAGCACGCGGATTTTCATGGCCTCGAAATCATGCACGTCCCTAGTAAAGGTCGCGCCCACCCGGTCCCAATCGGGGCGACCCGCGCAGAAATTGTCCTCAATCACCCATTGGCGGAAGTTCTCATGGGTGACGGGGGCGGCATCATCCACCCCCAGCGCCTGCACCAACGCCAGTTCGGTGGGGCCGGTCGCCGGGACGATGCAATCCACCATAGAGTTCGGGAACGTGCATTGTGCATCAATCCAGGCCGCCAGATCGGGATCGGTCAGCCGGGCGAGAGAGACAACAGTCTTGCGCAGGATCGCGCCATTGCCTTGCAGATTGTCACAGCACATGCAGGTGAAAGGTCCCGTCCCATCGGCGCGCCTGCGTCTGAGCGCTGCAATCATTGCGCCGAAGGCGGTTCTTGGGTGCGTCGGATTGGCAATGTCATGGGTGATGTCGGGGTGGGTCGCGTCAAAGTCCTTGGTGGCAGGGTCGACGTAATATCCCCCCTCGGTCACAGTCAGCGCCACGATGCGGATGTCCGGCTGGGCCATCCGATCAATCAGGGCGGCGTTGTGGTCCTGCACCTCAATGAAATCCAGCATGGAGCCTGTGATCTCAACCGTTGTGGTCTCAGGCGCGAGTTCGATCAGGGTCGTCAGGTAATCCTGCCGCTGCAATTTCTCCCGTTGGACCGCATCGCCGGGGCGCACGCCAGCGCCCACGATGCCCCAATCCAGCGCCTGACCCTGTTGCATCAAACGGTGCAGATACCACGCCTGATGGGCGCGGTGGAAATTGCCCAGACCGATGTGCAGGATGCCCGCCTGCATATCCGCGCGGTCATAGCCGGGGCGCAGCACATCCGTCGGCAGCGCAGGCAGAGCCTCAAGCGTCAGTTTGGGGGCAGGGCGGCCTGTCATCTGATCCTCCATCAGCACACCCAGTTCCCACCATCAACGCCGTATGTCTGCCCGACGATATAGCTGGCATCATCGCTTGCCAGAAACACAGCCATGCCGGTCAGGTCCTCAGCGGCGCCCATCCGGCCAAAGGGCACGGCTGCACCCACTTCGGCTTTCTTCTGGCCCGGTGCCTTGCCTTCATACTTGGCAAAGAGCGCATCCACGCCGTCCCAATGCGCGCCCTCGACCACGCCGGGGGCAATCGCGTTCACGTTGATGCCGTGCTGGATCAGGTTCAACCCGGCCGATTGCGTCAGGCTGATCACGGCGGCTTTGCTGGCGCAATAGACCGCAACAAGGCTTTCGCCGCGCCGTCCGGCCTGACTGGCCATGTTGATGATCCGCCCCTTGATGCCCCGCTCGATCATGTGGCGGGCAACGGCTTGCAGGGTGAAAAGCGTGCCGCTGACGTTCACGGCAAAGACCCGGTCGAAATCGCTGCGGGTGATCTCTTCAACCGGGGCGGCGGTGAAGAGAGCCGCGTTGTTGATCAGGATGTCGATCTGGCCGAAGGCATCGGTGGTGGTGGCGATGGCGGCATCAATGCTGCCCTGACGGGCGACGTCCATCTCGACCGCGATGGCCGCATCGCCAATTTCTGCCGCGACCTGCGAGGCCTGCATCAGATCAATATCCGCGATTGCGACCCGCGCGCCTTCCGCCGCATAGGCTTGCGCAAACGCCCGGCCAATGCCCCGCGCAGCCCCCGTGATCAGGGCCGTTTTCCCGCCAAGCCGCATGTTCAGAGCCTCAGACCGTCAGCGCCGAATTTGTGCATCTCATCCAGACGTGGATTGAGGTGGATGGTGTCGCCATGTGTGAGGCTGACATCGCCAATGGCCCGGACCGTGATCGTTTCGGCCAGACCGGTGTTGTGGATGTGAAAGAACGTGTCGGAGCCAAGGTGCTCTGCCACGCCTACTGTGCCCTGCCACGTGCCGCCGTCCTCAACCACGTCGATATGTTCGGGCCGGATGCCGATGGTATGCGCGCCGTGTTCCGTGGCCGCTGCCCCTTCGATCAGGTTCATCTTGGGCGAGCCGATGAAACCCGCAACAAAGGTGTTGCGCGGTGCGCGGTAGAGTTCCAGCGGGGAGCCGACCTGCTCAATCACACCAGCCTGCAACACGACGATCTTGTCGGCCATGGTCATGGCTTCGACCTGATCATGGGTGACATAGATCATCGTTGTATCCAGCTTCTTGTGAAGCTCGGAAATTTCCATGCGCATGCCCACACGCAGGGCGGCATCAAGGTTCGACAAGGGCTCATCAAACAGGAATGCCGCAGGTTCACGCACAATGGCGCGGCCAATGGCAACGCGCTGGCGCTGGCCACCGGACAATTGGCCGGGGCGACGGTCAAGGTAGTCCGTCAGGTTCAGCACGCTCGCCGCGCCTTCGACCCGGCGGTTGATCTCTGGCTGATCCAGCTTCGCCATCTTCAGCGGGAAGGCGATGTTCTTGCGCACCGACATATGCGGGTAGAGCGCATAGGACTGGAACACCATCGCCAGACCACGCTTGGCCGGAACCAGATCGGTGGCGTCCTTTCCGTCGATCTCGATATGACCGGTCGTGATGTCCTCCAGCCCTGCAATAAGGCGCAGAAGCGTGGATTTGCCGCAACCCGACGGGCCGACGAAGACCGTGAACTCACCGTCCTGAATGGTCAGGTCCAGCGGCGGGATGACTTGGGTTTCACCAAAGCTCTTGGTGACTTGTTTGAGTTGTATCTGTCCCACAGGTCTATCTCCTACTTCACGGCGCCGAAGGTCAGGCCCCGGACAAGTTGTTTCTGGCTGAACCAGCCAAGGATGAGGATCGGCGCGATGGCCATGGTCGAGGCCGCGCTGAGTTTCGCGAAGAACAATCCCTCCGGAGAGGAATAGCTGGCGATGAAGGCCGTAAGCGGTGCGGCTTTGGCGGCGGTGAGGTTGAGGGTCCAGAACGCTTCGTTCCAGGCCAGAATGAAGTTCAACAAGAGCGTCGAGGCGATGCCGGGAATGGCCATCGGCGTCAGCACGTAAAGGAGTTCCTCCTTCAGGCCCGCGCCGTCCATCCGGGCAGCTTCCAATATCTCGCCGGGGATCTCCTTGAAGTAGGTGTAGAGCATCCAGATGATGATCGGCAGGTTGATCAGCATCAGGACGATCACCAGCCCGGCGCGGCTGTCCAGCAGACCCATCTGGATGAACAGAAGGTAGATGGGATAGAGCACGCCAACCGCCGGAAGCATCTTGGTGGAGAGCATCCACAGCAGGATGTCCTTGGTCCGCTTGGACGGCACGAAGGCCATCGACCACGCGGCGGGCACGGCGATGATGCAGCCCAGAATGGTGGACCCGCCCGCGATGATGATCGAATTCCACAGGAACCGGCCATAGTTGGAGCGTTCCATCACCACGCTGTAGTTCTCCAGCGTCCAGTCGAAGCCGAGGAATATGGGCGGTGAGGCAATTGCCTGCGCTTCGGTCTTGAAGCTGGTGAGGATGGTCCACAGGATCGGGAAGAAGATCAGCAACCCGATGGCCCAGGCAAAAGTGGTGTTCATCAGCTTACGGCGGGGGGAAACAGCACGTGCCATGATCAAGCGTCCAGGTTCTTGCCGACGATCCGCATCAGGAAGATCGCGACGATGTTTGCAAGGATGATGGCGTAAACACCACCGGCGGAGCCGAGGCCGACGTTCTGGCTTTCCAACACGCGCTGGAAGATCAGGTAGGACAGCGTGCGGGTGCCGAAGGCGCCGCCCGTGGTCACAAAGATCTCGGCGAAAATGGCCAGAAGGAAGATCGTCTGGATCAGGATCACAACGGTCATGGCCCGGCTGAGGTGCGGCAGAATGATGTAGAAGAAGCGCTTGAGCTTGGGCGCGCCGTCCATTTCAGCGGCTTCCAGTTGTTCGCTGTCCAGCGACTGAACGGCCGTCAGCAGGATCAGGGTGGCAAACGGCAGCCACTGCCAGCTCACAATCATGATGATAGAGGGCAGGGAGGCATCTGAGAGCCAGCTCACGGGATCTGCGCCGAAAAACCGCCACAGATGGGCGAAAAGGCCGTTCACCGGATCCATGAACATGTTCTTCCACACAAGTGCAGAGACAGTCGGCATCACAAAGAACGGGGCGATGACCAGTATCCGGACGACCCCCTGGCCCCACATGGGCTGGTCCAGCAGCAGTGCCAGCAGGACCCCGAAAACCACGGTAATGGCAAGAACGCCCAAAACGATCACAAGCGTTGTCTGCACAGCCGGCCAGAAGGCGCTGGACGTGACGAACCGGGTGTAGTTGTCAAACCCGGCGAAGCCCAGATCACCGCCGCGCAGCGGCAGATATTTCCGGAAAGAAAACCACAGGGTCATGATCAGCGGCACCAGCATCCAGCCCAGAAGCAGGATCACAGCGGGGGCCATCATAACGCGGGCAGCGGATCGGGAAGCCTTCGTAGCCATTGGACAGTTCTCCTCCGTGAACAGGAAGCCGATGTGCAGCCCTGTTGTCAGACGACTTTAATGGAACGGGAGTAGGGAACCAGAGGGCAGCGACACATGCCGCCCTCCGGAAGGTCGCGCAGGCTTAGCGGTAGCCCGCAGCTTCCATTGCTTCGTTGGTGATGGCCTGAGCCTTCGCCAGTGCCTCCTCAACGGTCTGCTGACCGGCATAGGCGGCAGAGAATTCCTGGCTCACCTCGGTGGCGATGCCTGCAAACTCCGGAATGGCGGCGAACTGGATGCCGACATAGGGGCTTGGTTCAACCGTGGAGTCGGTGGGGTCCGCGGACAGGATGGAATCCAGTGTCATTTTTGCGAAAGGCACCTTCTGGTACTCGGGGTTCTCATAAAGAGACGTCCGTGCACCCGGAGGGACGTTTGCCCAGCCTTCGTTAGCCGCAACAAGCTCGATGTAGTCCTTGGATGTGGCCCACTCGATGAACTGCTTGGCTTCGGCTTCCTGCTCGGTGCCCGCTGGAATGCCCAGCGCCCATGCCCAGAGCCAGTTGGAGCGTTTGCCCAGACCGGTATCGGGTGCCAGCGCGAAACCGACGCTGTCGGCCACGGTGGAATCGTCAGGGTTGGTCACAAAGGAGGCCGCAACCGTTGCGTCGATCCACATGCCACATTTGCCCTGCTGGAACAGGTTGAGGTTCTCGTTGAAGCCGTTGGTTGCGTAGCCGGCGGGGCCGGAGGCGTCCATCATGCTCTTGTAGAAGTTCAGCGTGTTCGCCCACTGCTCTGTGTCGAACTGTGCGTTCCATTCTTCGTCGAACCAGCGTGCGCCGAAGGAGTTGGACATCGCTGTGATGAAGGCGCCGCCCTCACCCCAACCGGCCTTGCCGCGCAGGCAGATGCCGTTGATCTCATTGTCGCGGTCGGTCATGGCCGCCGCGGCCTCAGCGATGAACTCCCATGTGGGGGCTTCGGGCATTTCCATGCCTGCCGCTTCCATCAGATCCGTGCGGTACATGATCATGGAGCTTTCGCCGTAGAATGGTGCCGCAAAAAGCGTACCTTCGTGGGACAAGCCACCTGCCATGGCGGGCAGAATGTCGCCCACGTCATATTCAGCAGACAGATCGTCCAGCGGCACGAGCCAGCCATTGGCACCCCAGATGGGGGTCTCGTACATGCCGATGGTCATGATATCGAACTGGCCACCTTTGGTGGTGATGTCCGTGGTCACACGCTGGCGAAGGACGTTTTCTTCGAGCGTCACCCACTCTACGGCAATGCCGGTCGCTTCGGTAAAGTTGTCAGTGTAGCCCTGCATGCGGATCATGTCGCCGTTGTTCACGGTCGCGATCGTGATCGTTTTGGAATGGCCGTCGGCGAAAGCGCCACCTGCTGTGATCAGCGCGAGCGCCGTCGCAGCACCTAAAGTGCTTTTCAAAGACATCCGGTATCCTCCCTGATTGGATGTTATCGTCCTACGCTAGAGGGAAGGTGTACGCGGCGTCAATATAAATTTTACGCGCGTAAAGTATTTCTTGCTCAGGCGGAATCCCGCAAAATCAATGTGCCTTCCAAACGTGTGCTTTTCCATGGGGATACATGGCCGTCGATGGCGGCAAACAGCGCCTCCGCTGCACTTTTGGAAACCGCGTCATACTTGTGAGAGATCGTGGTCAGCGGGGGGCAGGTATACCGAGAATGCGGATGTCCGTCTTGCCCCGCGACCCGAATCGAGCAGCCTTCGGCATGCCCGACACGCAGGCCCCGCTCATAACACGCGGTCAGCAACCCAATCGCCAGACGGTCGTTGCTGCACAGAATGGTGTTGGTTGAAAACCGCCCCTCGGACAGGGCCTCATGCCCGCCAACACGCCCGATCTCTTCAAACCCCCATCCTTCGCCTGCAACGGAAATGACCTGCGGCGCGTGGCCAAACCCCTCCATCGCGGTGAGATAGCTCTGGCGGCGGCGATGGGCGTTGGGGTTGGCAGGGGTCTTCATCTCGAAAAAGCAGGGCGGCTCACCAGTGCGGCACAGGTAATCGGTGATGTGGGTGGTGAACTGCGCATTGTCCGAGCCGACAAAGGCGATGCCGAATTCTTCGACGTTGCTGTCGAAAATGAGGGTGGGAATATCGTCGCAGAACTTCTCAAGCACCTTGCGGTCCGATGCGCGCCCAAGGGGTGCCAGCAGGACACCGGCGGGTTTGAGGGACCGCAGATGCTCCAGCACTTCCACTTCCAGCGCCGCACTGCCATGGGCGCTGAACAGCGACGGGCGGTAGCCTGCGTCAATGCAGCGGCTCTCCAGACTGCGGGCAATCTCGGCAAAGTAAGGGTCGGAGATCAGCGGCACAACGATCCCGATGTTCTTGGTCAGCTTGCGGTTCTGGTTCATCGCAAAGATGTTGGGCCGGTAGTCGTATTTCTCGATCGCGACCTCAATGCGCTGGCGGGTGCTGGGCCGGACGCTGTCGGGATCGTGGAAATACTTCGACACCGTGGGGCGGGAGATCCCGCTGGCGGCGGCAAACTCTTCCATGTTCTTGATCTTGGGCTGTGCCACGGTCGCTCCAACACATTCGTGAATTTTCCCTATAGTCAGAATTTCCTTGCCGCGCGTCAATTATTAACTTTGCATTGCAAAGAATGGGTTGGAGACATCGCCTGCTCGCCCATTTGTGAGCGTTCCAGCCTCGGAATCCGGTGTGCGGATACTATATTCCTGCGGGGAGCGGGCGTGCCTTCCAGGTCCGCATGAAACGAAAATGCCTGAAAGGAGAATGCAATATGACGTCCCCTTTTCTGAACCGCCGGCGTCTGATGGCCACGGGCAGTGCCGCTGTGATGACCGCAGGCGCTGGCCTTGTGTCCCCTGCACAGGCGCAGGGCATCGCCCCGACGCCCACCATGCGCGGTGGGGCCAACAACTATCGTCCCGGTGCGCCAATTGTCGAACGGATCGGCGGCGGCGGGTTCTGGATGACCGGCACCGTGCGCCGCGCAGGCGATGGCTTGCCGCTGGCAGGTCAGCGCATCCAGATCTGGGCCCATACCACCGAAGGGCATGAACGCGATCCTGAAAGCCACGGCGCGACCCTGACGGATCAGAATGGCATCTTCCGTCTGGAAATGCCTCAGATCGTCCCCGCCTTCGGGCAGCCGCATGGCCATCTGGCCTATGACAGCGGTGATTTTGAAACGGTGTTTCTGCGTCCGGTGATGCAAAGTGCGAAAGACACCAGCCTCAACGTGGATTTTGTGCTGAAGCCGGCCTGACCCCGTGCCCGCTTCACCGACCAGCCCGGCCCGTCGGACCCTGATCTGGGGGGCGCTGGTCATGGCCATTGTCACGCCTGTTATCGCTGCGGGCTTCAGCCCCCTGCTGGCCTGGCGGGAGCCGGCTTACATCGTGGTGGGCTTTGCGGGGGTGATCGGGCTGGCCATTCTGTTGCTACAACCGCTGCTGGCAGGAAAGCTCCTGCCGGGAGTGTCTGAGCGGCGCGCACGGCAGGTGCATCGTTTGGGCGGCCTGCTTTTGGTCCTGTCGGTGCTGGTCCACGTCGGCGGGCTGTGGATCACCAGCCCTCCGGATGTCGTGGATGTGCTGCTGTTCCGCTCTCCCACGCCCTTTGCGCTCTGGGGTGTCATTGCGATGTGGGCGGTCTTCGCTGCGGCTTTGCTGGCCGCATTCCGCCGCCGTCTGCGGCTGCGCTGGCGGGTCTGGCGCCTTGGCCATACGGCCCTTGCCGTGATCACGGTTGTGGGCAGCGTCGTTCATGCAATGCTGATCCAGGGCACGATGGAGAGCGTCTCAAAAGCGCTGCTGTGCCTGTTGGTTTTGGCCGTCACGGCCAAAACGATGGCAGATCTGCGGGTCTGGGCGATCCGCAAGCGGGGGCGCGGGTAGGGACGGGTCACCCCAGAACCGACAGCCAGAACCAGACGGAAAACACCGAAAGCGCCGTGGCCAGCAGGACGGATGTGGCCGCCACCCGGCGCGCGCGGCCATACATATTGGCAAAGATATAGGCGTTGAACCCCGGTGCCATGGCCGAAGTCAGCACGGCGGAGCGGAAGAAATCCTGCGGCAGCGACAGCGCAGACCCGAAAAGCCAGACCAGCGCGGGGTGCACGAGCAGCGCAATGCCGCAAACCATCCCGATGGCTTTCATATCGCCTTCGGGTTTGTACTGGATCAACACACCACCAAGGGCAAAAAGTGCTGCGGGCAAGGCGGCGCGCACGATCAGCGACAGTGCATCATCCACCACGCCGGGGATCGGCAGGCCGGTGACATTGACCGCGAACCCGGCAAGGATGCCGATGACGAGCGCATTGCGGAACATCGCACGGCCCACCGATTTGGCCAATTGTCCGGGCGATTGCCCGCGGTTGCGCACCACCTCCATCACCGTGATGCCAAGCCCGTAGCAGAACGGCGAATGGAACGCGATGATGGCGAAATTCCCGGTCAGCGCATCAGCGCCATAGGCGCGCTCTGAAATCGGCAGCCCCAGCAGGACGGAGTTGGAAAACAAGCAGCAAAAGCCAATGGCCACGCAGTCTTCCCAGTCGCGGCGAAAGATCAGCCGCGCGCCGGTCATCCCCAGCGCAAAGCAAATCGCCGCCCCGGCATAAAAGCTCAGCAGCAGCGTGGGATCGAAGGAGGCCGACAGATCCAGCCGCGCGATGGCCTGAAACAGCAGGCAGGGGATGGCGAAGTTCTGGGTAAACCGCATCACCCCGTCGATGCCTGACACTGGAAACAACCCGCGCCAGACCGCCACGTAGCCAAAGCCGATCACCAGAAAGACCGGCAGAATGACGTCGAGAAGCGTTTGCATGGGCGCGGCCTTTGCGCGTGAAGGAGGGGCCTAGCCCAGCGGGAAGGTCAGTTGCATCCCGTCATAGGCGGGCTGGATGTGATCCGGCGTCTCCGCCAGCAGGGTCTGATAGTCGAGGTCATTGTGCATGTTCGTCAGAACAGCCGATTTCGGTGCCATCTTTGCGATCCACTGAAGCGTGTTGTCCAGATGGCTGTGGGTCGGATGCGGGTCACGGCGCAAGGCATCCACGATCCAACATTCCAGATCTTCGAGATAAGGCCATTTGTCATCAGGTATATCAATAACATCAGGCAGATAGGCGACGTTGTTCATGCGGAATCCCAAGGCGTCCATGCCGCCATGCCCCACAAGGAAGGGGGTGAATGTCAGCGCGCCACCTGCGCCGTCAATGGTCACGTCTCCGTCAATGTCATGCAGGTCCAGAATGGGCGGATACATCGACCCTTCGGGCCGGATGAACGCATAGCCAAACCGCTCCAGCAGTGCGGCTTTGGTGGGGGCATCCGCCCAGACGGGCAGGCGCGCGCGCATGTTGATCACGATCATCCGCAGATCATCAAGCCCATGGACGTGATCGGCATGGGCATGGGTATAGATCACCGCATCCAGCCGCCCGATGCCTGCCTCCAGCAGCTGGTTGCGCATGTCCGGAGAAGTGTCGATCAAGACCGATGTGGTCCCTTCATCCGTGACCCGTTCCACCAGAGCCGAACAGCGCTGCCGCCGGTTCTTCGGCTCATTGGGATCGCAGGCACCCCATTGCCCGCCCAGACGCGGCACGCCGCCAGAGGATCCGCACCCCAGAATGGTGATCCGCATCTCGGCCATCAGACGGCACCCTCATAGGCAGCAGCCTTGGCAAAGAGGCGGTCAAAGTTGGCTTGGGTCTGTGCCGCGAAAGTAGGGTAGTCGACGCCAAAGGTCTCTGCCGCGCGGGCGGCGGTGTGGGCAGTGAAAGCGGGCTCATTGCGCTTGCCGCGATGGGGCGGCGGCGCAAGATAGGGCGCGTCGGTCTCAACAAGGATACGGTCCAGCGGGGCAGCCGCAAAAATATCCCGCAGCTCGGTCGACTTGGGAAAGGCTGTGATCCCCGACATGCTGAGGTAAAACCCCAGATCCAGCGCCGCCCGCGCCAAGTCCGCCGAAGACGAAAAGCAGTGCATCACGCAGGCATAGGCCCCGTTTGCATGTTCCTGAGCCAGAATGCGCGCCATGTCCTCATCCGCATCCCGTGCATGGATGATCAGCGGCAGCCCGGTCTCCCGTGCCGCTGCGATGTGGATGCGCAGGGAGGTCTTTTGGATCTCCGCGCTGTCGGAGGTGTAGTGGTAGTCGAGCCCCGTCTCTCCGATGCCCACCATCTTGGGGTGCCGGGTCAGGGCGATCAGTGCATCTGTGCTGGTCAGCGGCTCTTCCGCCGCTGACATCGGATGGGTGCCCGCAGCGTAGAAAACCGGTGCATGCGCCTCCGCGATGGCGCGGACCGCAGGTTCGTTCCGCAGGCGGGTGCAGATCGTGACCATGCGCGTCACACCAGCATCCGCCGCGCGCGCAATCACCTCCGGCAATTTTCCTTCAAAATCAGGGAAATCCAGATGGCAATGGCTGTCGGTGATCTGGGGAAGGTTTGGGTCGGTCATGCTGTGGGGGCCTTGCTGGGCGCGCTTTCGCTGATACTCAGCAGGGTATCTAGGACCAGTGAGGCAGGGTCAAGGTTGACCGCCAACCCGTGCTGGACGCGGGCCGAGACCCGTTGCTGCACATCCGCCCAGACGCGGCCCTGATGCGCTGAGGGCGACAGGCGCATCAGCAGGCTGGGTTCCTTAGGGCTGACACGCGGTCCGGGAGGCGCACCGGTCGCACCGGTCCGGGCGAGGCGGGCCAGAAACAGATCAATGAGGCTGAACAGCAGATCGCGCTTCTCTTCCCCGCCGCGTGCCGCAGCAGCTTCGGCCAGTTTCAGCGCGCGGGCGCGGTCGAGCAGGGGCAGGGTGTCCATCAGGCTCAGCAACTCGCTGTACATTCTGGTGCCATCAAGCAGCGAAAGCCGCAGGGCCGCCCCAACCGAACCGCCTGACAAGGCGGCAAGCGCATTGGTGTCGGCCGTAATCTCCACCCCCGATTGCGTCAGCGCCTGAGCCATCTGGTCGGGGCCAAGCGTGCCCAGACGCAAGGTGCGACATCTCGAACGGATGGTGGGCAGCAGGGCAGAGGGCTGATGGCTCAGCAACAACAGGGTCGCGCGGGCAGGGGGTTCCTCCAGCATCTTCAGCAGGGCATTGGCGGCATTCACATTCATGTCGTCCGCCGCGTCGATGATCACAACGCGCCGCCCGCCATCGGCTGAGGACATCTGGAAAAAGCCGTTCAGCGCGCGGATGTCATCCACCACGATCTGCTGGCGCAGGCGCTTGGTGTCGGGGTTCACGCTGCGCGTGACGGATTTCAGCCCCGGCTCCCCGCCCGACGCAACCCGGTGGGCGACCGGGTGGTCGTCCGGAATGGTCAGGGTCGTTGCAGGCTCCGGCGCGAACATGCCGCCGTCGTCGGGGTCCGGTGTCGCGAGCAGAAACCGCGCGATGCGCCAGGCCAGCGTGGCTTTGCCCACGCCCTGCGGGCCGGTCAACAGCCAGCCATGGTGCAATTTGCCGGTGTTGAACGCCTCCAGAAAAGCCGCCTCCGCCGCGTCCTGACCGATCAGGTGCAGGGTCTGGCGTGGATGTGGCGCGCCTTCAAGGCGGTCCGGTTGGAGGGGCTCGTCGCTCATGGGGTGGTGTTACCCAACTCGGGCCGGGAAGGGAATGCCGGGTTCAGCAGTTGGGCACGTTGACGGCCAATCCGCCAAGAGAGGTTTCCTTGTATTTCTCTGCCATGTCTTCGCCGGTCTGGCGCATGGTCTCAATACAGGCATCCAGCGGCACAAGATGCGTGCCGTCGCCGCGCAAGGCCAATGACGCGGCCGAGACCGCCTTGATCGCGCCCAGCCCATTGCGTTCGATACACGGCACCTGCACCAGCCCTTTGACAGGATCGCAGGTCATGCCCAGATGATGCTCCAGCGCAATCTCTGCTGCATTCTCAACCTGTTCCGGCGTGCCGCCCATCACCGCGCACAACCCTGCCGCCGACATGGCTGCCGCCGATCCCACTTCCGCCTGACAGCCCGCTTCCGCGCCGGAGATCGAGGCGTTGAATTTCACCAACCCGCCAATCGCCGCCGCGGTCAGCAGAAAATCCTCGATATGCGCGGTGGAGGCGCCCGGCACATGGTCGAGGTAATAGCGCAAAGTCGCGGGCATAACGCCCGCCGCCCCATTGGTGGGGGCTGTCACAACCTGCCCGCCTGCGGCGTTTTCCTCGTTCACGGCCATGGCATAGACGCTCATCCAGTCGTTGATCGTATGGGGGGCGGATTGGTTCTGCCCCCGCTCCGCGATCAGCGCGTCATGGATGCCTTTGGCGCGGCGTTTCACGGACAGACCGCCGGGCAGAGTACCTTCGGTCGTCAACCCGCGGTCAATACAATCGTTCATCACCTGCCAGAGGCGCCTGGCACCGTCGCGGAGGTGAATTTCCCCATTCCGGGCGACCTCATTCGCGCGTTTCATCTGGGCGATGCTCTTGCCCGATTGTGACGCCATTTCAAGCATTTCCGCGGCGGACTTGAAGGGGAACGGGATCGGCGCGCCTTCCTCGGTGTCCTTGCCGGCGGCAAGTTCCGCCTCGGTCATCACAAAACCACCGCCGATGGAGTAGTAGGTTTCCCGCAGGGTGACGTCGCCTTGTGCATCGGTGGCCATCAGCATCATGCCATTGGCGTGGCCCTCCAGCCGCGTTTCATAGTCGAAAATCAGGTCAGTCTTCGGCGTGAACGACAGGGGCGGCAAGCCATCCACGGTGATCTGATGCGTCTCGTCGATCGCCTTCAGCGTCTCCTCGGCCCTGTCCGCGTCGTAGTCTTCCGGTGTGAACCCCGCCAGCCCCAGAATGGTCGCGCGGTCCGTCGCATGGCCAACGCCCGTAAAGGCCAGCGATCCATGCAGCGAGGCGCGCAGCCCCGCGAAATGAAAGGGCGAGGCGCGCATCAGGTCCAGAAACCGCGCGGCAGCCACCATGGGCCCCATCGTATGGGAGGAAGACGGGCCAATGCCCACTTTGAACATGTCGAAGACGGAAAGAAACATGGGACACACAGTGTTAGGAGACAGATCATCAACGGTATCGCCGTCCGGCAGAGGATTCGCAACCGCGCCGAACGCTTGACACGACCTAGCCCATCGAACGCCCGGCGCGGCGTGCCGTATACGACCCTTCAGGAGAGAATGAGACGGGTTCGACCTTTTCGGGAAAGGATTTGTTAACCCTGTTGGCCTAGCTCTTGGACATATGAGACATCTGTTCGCGCTGCTTTTTGCTGTTCTGGCCCTGGCCCCACTGCGTCCTGCGCTGGCTCAGGATGCCGCCGCCCTGATGACCGCGCTTGAGGCGCGCACCCCCGGCGCTGTCCTCAAGGACCTGCGTCATGCGCCTGACCGTTTCCTGACCGAAGCGGCGGGTGTCATTCTGGGCTTTGGCGGTGCGGATGGGCTGAGCGCCCCGCAGATCGAAGACGCCATCATGGCGGAACGTGCCCGCGTGCGCGCCCGCGAACTTCGCCGCTTGCTGGAGCTGGATCTGAACAACGACCTGGCGCTGCAGCCGCGGGAACTGGATGTGGCCGTTGCGGCGTCCAGCGCCGTGATGCGCGGCAGGCGCGTCAGCTGGCACATGGCCGCCGATACCAATGATGACGAAACCGTCAGCTGGCCCGAACTGCGCGCCTACGCCGATCTCCGCGCCCGCTCGGCGCTGGATGCCAGGTCGGCGGATGCCATGCGCGCGCTGATGGTGTTTGACACAGACAATGACGCGCGCGTAACTCTTTCTGAACTCAAGGCAGCGGTGCGGATACTTGGCGCAGCAACATAGGTCAGGGCAGGGATGAACGCGGTTGGCAATCCACTGACAGGCAGGCGTGCATCCAGCATCTGGCGGTTGAACGGGAAAAAACCCGCCTCTCGCCTCTCGCACCTTCGGGCAATTGGTCTTATACCCACGATTGAAACCGATAAATGGAGCTGCCCCATGTCCGGAGAACTCTCCCCCATCGACAAAGCAAAGTTCGTCGCTGCCAAACGCGCCGCGCAATATGTTGAGGACGGCATGCGTGTGGGATTGGGGACCGGATCAACCGCCGCCTGGCTGGTGCGCTGTCTGGGGGAAATGGTTCGCGAGGATGGATTGAAAATCCGTGGGGTGCCCACCTCGACCCGGACAGCGATGCTGGCGCGTGAAGTGGGCATTCAGGTGATCAGTCTGGATGAAGCGAAATGGCTGGATCTGACCATTGATGGTGCGGATGAATTCGACGGTGATCTGAACCTCATCAAGGGCAGCGGCGGCGCATTGTTGCAGGAAAAGATCGTCGCCACAGCCAGCGATCAGATGGTGGTGATCGCCGACATCGGCAAAGAGGTGGAGCATCTGGGCGGCTTCCCTTTGCCCATCGAAGTGATCCCCTTCGGCTGGCAGACCACACAGGCGCTGGTGGAGGAGACGCTGATCAGCATGGATGTGCTGGGCCGCTCAACCAGCCTGCGCATGAACGGCGACACGCCGTTTGTCACGGATGAGGGCAACCACATCCTCGATCTGCACCTCAATCGAATCGGCAACGCGCGGCAATTGGCGCTGGTGCTCAACCAGATGCCGGGCGTCGTGGAAAACGGGCTGTTCATCGACATCTGTGACGCGGTTGTGATCGGCTACGGGGACGGCCGGGTCGATGTGCGCGACATCAATGAAGGCACGGTGGCGACAGAACGGCTCGATTTCGTGGAAAGTGATAACCTCTTCGCAGACCTGTCTGAGTAAGGCGCGCGCGCGGAACGCGGACCATGTCCTGCTGCATCGGGCGCGGCAGCTCTGCCACAACAGCCAGTGGCGCCCGCAACACCGCCTTGATATGGCCATTGCACGCCACCGCACCTATAAGGGCGCGCAACCACAGCCCGGCACAGGAGACAGACCTTGGCGCAAGACACATTCGACTACGATCTATTTGTGATTGGCGGCGGCTCCGGCGGCGTGCGCGCGGCGCGGGTCGCTGCGGGGGAGTATGGCGCAAAGGTCGCGCTGGCCGAAGATGACCGCTATGGCGGCACATGTGTGATCCGGGGATGTGTTCCGAAAAAGCTGATGGTCTTCGCCTCCGGCTACTCCGAGGTCGTGGAGGAAGCGCGCGCCTATGGCTGGGACCTGAAAGACGGCCCCTTTGATTGGGACGCTTTCCGTGGGCGCATGAACGCAGAGCTGGACCGCCTTGAAGGGGTGTATCGCAAGCTGCTGTCGGGCTCGGAGGTGGAGACGTTTGACCTGCGCGCCACGGTCAAGGACGCCCATACCGTCGCGCTGTCGGATGGGACAACAAAGAGCGCCAAGCATATCCTTGTCGCGACGGGCGGCTACCCGGTGCGTCCGGACATTCCCAATGCCGATCTTGGCATCGTGTCGGATGACATCTTCCACCTCGACACCCTGCCAAAGTCGATCCTGATCATCGGCGGCGGCTACATCGCCTGTGAGTTTGCCTGTATTTTCAATGGCCTTGGTGTTGAAGTGACGCAATACTACCGCGGCGCACAGGTGCTGCGGGGCTTTGATGAGGAAGCGCGCGGGCTGGTTGCGGAAAGCATGCGGGAGAACGGCGTGAACCTGCATCTGGGCACCAACATCCTTGAGATGGCCCCCGCCGCGTCCCATGAGGAGGGTCCAAGCCCGACCGGATCGGACGCCTCCATGGGCGCCACCGCGCAGGACGCGCTGGCGCTGCGGGCACAGACCGGCAGCAAGGGCGCCTCCGGGCCGATCTGGGTCAAGTCCACCACCGGCGCTGAGCAGGTCTTTGACATGGTGCTGTTTGCCACCGGGCGTGACCCGTCGACCCGCAACATGGGGCTCGAAGAAGCGGGTGTTGCTTTGGGCAGGCGCGGGGAGGTTGTGGTGAATGAATATTCACAGACCGCCGTGCCGTCGATCTACGCCATTGGTGATGTGACCAACCGCGTGGCGCTGACGCCTGTGGCGATCCGCGAGGGGATGGCATTCGTGCAGACGGTCTTTGGTGGAACACCCACAGCCGTTGACCATGACCTGATCCCGTCGGCGATTTTTACCCAGCCCGAAATGGGCACCGTGGGCCTGAGCGAGGAAGACGCCCGCGCCCAGGAGGAGGTTGAGATCTACTGCACCTCCTTCCGTCCGATGCAGACCGCCTTTGCCGACAAACCCAACCGGGTGTTGATGAAGCTTGTCGTGTCCAAGGCCACGCGGGTCGTGCTGGGCTGTCACATCGTCGCACCTGCGGCGGGGGAATTGATCCAGATGGTGGGGATCGCGGTCAAGGCAGGGCTGACAAAAGAACAATTCGACATGACATGTGCGGTGCATCCGACCATGTCCGAAGAACTCGTGACCATGCGCAATCCGATGCGCTCGGCTTGATTTTCATCGGATACTGCACATTTCTGATAGGACGCGCCGCGCAATGCGGCACATGAAGGGAATATAGGACAATATGGCTGGTAACACAGGCGGCCCCTGGGGAGGGGGCGGAGGCAACAAAGGTGGCGATGGTGACCGCAACAATGGTGGCGGTGGCGACCGTGGGAACAACGGCGGCGGGCGTGGTCCCGGCGGCGAAAAACCCCAGATCCCCGAGATCGACGAACTGGTCAAGAAAGGCCAGGAGCAGCTGCGCGTCCTGATGGGCGGCGGTGGCGGCAATCGCCCCAACGGGACAGACGGCGGCGGTGGCGGCGGTGGTCCGTTGCTGACCCGCGGTACTGTGGGCCTGGGTGTCTTGGTTGCCGCGGCAGCCTGGCTGTTTGCCAGCATCTACACCGTGCGCCCGGAACAGCAGTCCATTGAACTGTTTCTGGGGGAGTTCTCCTCCATCGGCACCGAAGGTCTGAACTTTGCACCTTGGCCCGTCGTGACCGCAGAAGTCTTCGACGTGACCACCAACCGCACCGAAGAGATCGGCGTGGGGCGGGGCACCTCTGACAACGATGGCTTGATGCTGACCACGGACGAAAACATCGTCGACATCGATTTTCAGGTGGTCTGGAACATCAAGAACGCGAAGGATTTCAAATTCTCGCTGCGCGATCCTGATGCTTCTGTCCGGGCGATTTCTGAATCCGCCATGCGCGAAGTCATTGCACAGTCCGAACTGGCCCCGATCCTGAACCGGGACCGTGGTGCTGTGGCCGACCGGGTCAAGGAACTGATCCAGCTGACCCTTGATAACCGCAATACCGGCATCAACGTGCTGCGTGTGAACGTGAACAAGGTGGACCCGCCCAGCCAGTCTGTGGTCGTTACCAATGCCGATGGCACCACCAGCCAGGCCTCTGTTGTGGACGCCTTCCGCGACGTTCAGGCGGCGGAACAGGAACGCGACCGGGTGGAGCGTCAGGCGGATGCCTATGCCAACCGGCGCACCGCTGAAGCACGGGGTGAAAGCGCGCAGTTGCTGGAAGCCGCCGAAGGCTATCGCGCCCGTGTCGTCAATGACGCCATCGGTGAGGCAAGCCGGTTCACGGCTGTTCTGGCGGAATACGAGCAGGCCCCCGAAGTGACGCGCAAACGTCTCTATCTCGAAACAATGCAGAAGGTGCTGGGCGACGTGGACAAGATCATCCTCGAAGGCGGCACCGGTGGTGGCGCGGCGCAGGGCGTTGTGCCCTATCTGCCGCTCAATGAACTGCGACGCAGCAGCGGAGGGTCGAACTGATGCGGAAAACAGGTTTTCTCATTCCCATCCTGGTCATCATCATCGCTGGCCTGATGTCCTCGATCTTTATCGTGGACGAACGTGAAAAGGTTCTGGTGCTGCGGTTTGGCCAGATCAAACAGACCGTGACGGAACCCGGCATCGGCTTCAAACTGTCGGTCTTTGACGAGGTGGTCCGGTTCGAGGACCGTATCCTGTCGCTCGAAACCGAACTGATCGAAGTCACACCTGCCGATGACCGCCGTCTGGAAATTGACGCCTTCGTGCTCTACCGGATTGACGACATCGTGCAGTACCGTCAGGCGATTGGTGTGGGCGGCGAACGTCAGGCGCGCAGCGACCTCAGTGGTATTCTGGAATCCCAGATCCGTGCCGTTCTGGGTTCGCAGGGTGTGACCTCCAACACGATCCTGTCCCCCGAACGCTCTGCCCTGATGGATCAGATCCGCGAACGGTCTGACCGTCGGGCACAGGCGCTGGGCCTCAAGGTGGTGGACGTGCGTCTGCGCCAGACCAACCTGCCGGAGCAGAACTTTGACGCGACCCTTCAGCGGATGATCGCGGAACGGGACCGGGAAGCGACAGACGAACGTGCCCGTGGTTCAGAAGCCGCGCAGCGTGTGACGGCTCTTGCGGATCGTACCTACGAAGAGATCCTGTCAGAGGCGCGCCGGGATGCGCGGATCATCGAAGGCGAGGCAGACGCGGAACGGAACCGCATCTTTGCCGAAGCCTACAGCCGCAATCAGGAGTTCTTTGAGTTCTATCGTTCGCTGACAGCATATGAGGAGGCCCTGAAAGGGTCCAACTCCACCATGGTGATGTCGCCGGATTCGGAGTTCTTCAACTACCTGCGCTCAGATCAGGGCAGCCGGTCTGAGGAAGGCGAACGTCCGTGAGCGTTCTGCTGCTGGCCCTCGGGCTGGTGATGATTTTCGAGGGGCTGGTGTACGCACTGGCCCCTTCGCTTTTGGAACGCATGCTGGAAATGCTGCGCCAGATGCCGACAGAGGCGGTCCGCCAGATCGGTGGCATCGTGGTGGTGGTGGGCGTCGCTTTTGTCTGGCTGGCATTCCAGATCGGGTTCTGAGCGCCGCCAGAGCAATAATTGTTGCAGGAAACAGCCCTGCCGTATCGCGTTTGTGAAGGCGGGCAGTGCCCACCGTGGCTTGAAAACGCCCATTCTGGCCACATCTTTGGTGTTGCGGCAGACACGGCCAACAGGCACTCTGCCTCCCAAGAGGTTCAGAGCGTAAGCTCCAAGACGACAAAGCAGGAGACGACCCATGCAGTCACCGGTCAAACCGGCAGTGGCACAGACCGCTGCCCGTCCGACAACAAACAGATCCGTTTATCAAGCCCTTGCACTGATGGTGCTGGCAGCGACCTTTGTGGTTTTGCAAGCGGTGGCATCATGGGCGAAGCCCGAAAGTCTGGCCCCCCTGGCTGAGCAAATCAGCCCCTCGGTGGTCAACATCACCACGTCGACCGTGGTCGAAGGGCGCACCGGCCCGCAGGGCATCGTGCCCGAAGGCTCTCCTTTTGAGGATTTCTTTCGCGAATTTCAGGACCGCAACAACAACGGTCAGGGCAACCGCCCGCGTCGGTCGTCTGCACTGGGGTCGGGTTTTGTGATTTCCGAAGACGGCTATGTGGTGACCAACAACCACGTCATCGAAGGCGCGGATGAGATCACCATCGAATTCTTCTCTGGTGAGGAACTCGAAGCCAAGGTCATCGGCACCGATCCCAACACCGATATCGCGCTGTTGAAAGTCGAAGCCGACAAGCCACTGCCATTTGTGACCTTCGGCGACAGCAACACCGCCCGTGTGGGCGACTGGGTCATCGCCATGGGCAATCCGCTGGGGCAGGGATTTTCGGTTTCCGCAGGCATCGTGTCTGCGCGCAACCGGGCGCTCTCGGGCACCTATGACGACTACATTCAGACCGATGCCGCCATCAACCGCGGCAACTCGGGCGGGCCGCTTTTCAACATGGATGGTGACGTGATCGGCGTGAACACCGCGATCCTGTCGCCCAACGGCGGCTCCATCGGCATCGGCTTTTCCATGGCGTCCAACGTGGTGACCCGCGTGGTCGACCAGTTGAAGGAATTCGGCGAAACGCGGCGCGGCTGGCTGGGTGTGCGCATCCAGGACGTGACCGACGACATCGCCGAAGGGCTGGGGCTGGAGAAAGCCGCAGGCGCGCTGATCACCGACGTGCCGGATGGTCCGGCCAAGGATGCAGGTCTGGAAACCGGCGACGTGATCCTGTCCTTTGACGGCGTTGATGTGGCTGACACACGCGGTCTTGTCCGTCAGGTTGGCAACTCCGCTGTGGGCGCTTCCGTGCGGGTGACCGTCCTGCGCGAGGGCAAGAGCCAGACGATCAAGGTTGTGCTGGGCCGCCGCGAAGACGCCAATGGTGCAACACCCGCCGCACAAACCACCCCGGATGAGCCCGAGGCACCTGCAACCGCCACCATGATGGGTCTGACCCTGACACCGCTCACGGATGAAATCCGCGAAGAACTGGGGGCGGATGCCGGTATGGCCGGTCTTGCCGTGACAGACATCGACGAGACGTCTGAAGCCTTTGAGAAAGGCCTCCGGGTGGGTGATATCATCACCGAGGCAGGTCAGCAGAAAGTGGCAAGCATCGCCAACCTCGAAGAGCGGATCAAGGCTGCGAAGGACGCGGGGCGCAAATCTTTGCTGCTGTTGGTGCGCCGCGCAGGCGACCCCCGCTTTGTGGCACTCAGCCTGCCGGAGTGATCCGAGACCTTTGACAACCACCAGAAGGGCGCCCCGCAGGCGCCCTTTTTCGTGGCACTACTCTGCCACCAGTTCGACGGCTACCAATCCCAATTGCCGCGCCGTGGCCAGCGACAGCACGCCGGAGGGCAAGCCCTCGCTCGATTGCAACTCTAACACCGCGGCCCGCGTCGCGGCATCCATCTGGCCCGTGACAGGACCGGCGTAGAAGCCGCGCACCGCCAAGGCGCGCTGCAGGGTTTCCACAAACGCGGGCGTCATCACTTCGGGGCAGGGGGTTTCGAACCAATTGTCCCGACGCGGCGTGACGATCTGCTCCCGCACCTCGTTGCGAAAGACCGGCAGCTTGGTGATCGTGCCATCCACGCTCACCTCTGCCGGACTGACCTGCACCTGCTCGCGCACCTGCTCCACCACCGCAGGGCTGACGGTGCGGCCCCAGCAACTGCCCGGTGCCGCCCCGTCGGGGCCATTGCGCGTGGCTTCCAGCACACCGGGTTCGGGGGCCTCCACCGCGGGAGCTTTCGTCTCACACCCGGCCAGCACCCCCAGCCCGAACGCCAGGATCACAGCCTTGGGCCGTACAAATGTCATGGATGCCTGTGTCATGGCCCAATGCCTCATGGGTCTGCCTTTTGCGCCAACCTAGCGGCTTTGCCCGGTCCTGCCTAGCGCGCTCTGGAACAACGCCGGGTCAGCGGCAAGGCATTGCCACAAAAGGACTGGCAGACCCGCAGGGTCAGCGTTACATACACCTGCACGAGATCATTAGCAGAAGGGCGCCCCAGATGGCCAAGATCACCTATGTAGAACACAACGGCACGGAGCACGTGGTGGATGTGGCCAACGGCCTGACGGTCATGGAAGGTGCACGCGACAATAACATTCCCGGCATCGAAGCCGATTGCGGCGGTGCCTGTGCCTGCTCCACCTGCCATGTCTACGTGGATCCGGCCTGGGTCGACAAACTGCCCGCCAAGGACGACATGGAAGACGACATGCTCGACTTCGCCTATGAAGCCGACCCCACCCGCTCCCGCCTGACCTGCCAGCTCAAGGTCACGGATGCGCTGGATGGGCTGCGCGTGCAGATGCCGGAAAAACAGATCTGATGCGCCTCTGGGCGGCGGTGACATGGCTTGCGCTGGGCACTTTCGGGGCCACGGCGCAGACCATCACCGACGCCCGGTTCACAGGGCCAACAGATCGCTATGCCCATGGCATTCTTGGCGATGCCATCGAATGGGGCACGCTTGAGATCGACGTCGCCCGCGACGGGGAAACCCGGACCCTGCGCATCGACCTGCCCGAAGATCATGTATTTGAGGATGTTGCCCCCCGCCTGTGGGACCTGACCGGCGACGGATCGCCCGAGGTCGTCGTGGTCGAAACGGATGTCTATCAGGGCGGCGCACTTGCCGTTTATGGCGCCACCGGCAAGCTGGATGAGACACCTCACATCGGCCAGCGCAACCGCTGGCTTGCGCCCATCGGGGCGGCGGATCTGGACGGGGACGGTGTGATCGAAGTGGCTTATATCGACCGTCCACACCTCGCCAGGACTCTGCGGGTCTGGCGCTTTGAAGGTGGCAGGCTGCGCCATGCCGCCGCGCTGGGCGGGCTGACCAATCACCGCATCGGGGAACGTGACATCGCGGGCGGCGTCCGCAGTTGTGCAGGCGCGCCTGAAATGATCCTCGCCACCGCCGATTGGGCGCGCCTCGTGGCCGTGACTTTTGACGGGGAGGCGTTCAGAGCCACCGACATCGGACCCCACCAAAACCGCCAGAGCTTCGCAAAGGCGCTTGCCTGCAAATGATCCGCGCGCTCTGCCTGATCCTTGCGCTGGCCCGTGCGGCTGAGGCGCAGGAACAAATCACCCCCGACGCTTTCCTCGACCGTGCCGATCAACGCACCCTGACGTTTGAGCTTTACCCCTATGGCGGCGTTGTCGGCGTGGAACAGTTTCTCAGCCGCGCGCGCACGGTCTGGGCAACGCCGGATGGCACCTGCACCTACGGCAGGATCGAAGTGCGCGGGCCGCAGGTCTGTTTCATCTACGAAGACCTGCCCACACCTGAACACTGCTGGGTGCCCTATGATCAGCAGGGCCTGACCGTGCTGATCTCCCCCCAATTCAACATACAAAAGGTCACGGAGGTCAGCCGCCAACCGGTCAACTGCGAAGACGCGCCGCTTTCGTGACCGCCCCCCCCGGCACGTGGGACCACCATCGCCCCCTCTCTTTTTGGCCCTAAATATCCCCGCCGCAGGCCTTGAAATTTTCTTCTTCAGAAAATTTCAACCCGCCACACCAGCCCCGCAGGATACATCTGCGCTCAAAGCGCCCGCCACCCGATGTCACGCCTGCAAAACCCATCCGCCCAGTCGATCCGGTTGACCATCGCATAGGCCCGCGCCTGCGCTTCTGCCAGCGACGCCCCCCGTGCGGTGACGTTCAACACCCGCCCCCCCGTGGCCACAATATCCCCGCCGGACCGCCCCGTGCCTGCGTGAAACACCATGTTGGCGCTGTCTTCCGGCACGGCTTCCAGCCCACCAATGACGCTGCCCTTGGCGTAACTGCCCGGATAGCCATTGGCGGCCATCACCACGCTGATCGCGTGATCCTCCGCCCAGTTCACCTGCATCTCGGCCAACCGGCCTTCCGCACAGGCCTGCATCAGGTCAAAGGCCTGCGCGCCCAGCCGCATCATCAACACCTGACACTCCGGATCCCCAAAGCGCACGTTGTATTCCACCAGGCGCGGGGCGCCGTCCTTGATCATCAATCCAACGTACAGAACCCCCTGATAGGGCATCCCCCGCCGCGCCATCTCTGCCATGGTGGGCCGCACGATTTCCGCCAGAGCACGCTCTGCAATCGCGTCGCTCAGGACAGGCGCGGGGGAATACGCCCCCATGCCGCCCGTGTTTGGCCCGGTATCCCCGTCCCCCACACGCTTGTGGTCCTGTGCCGTGCCAATCGGCAGCACATCCTCCCCATCGCAGAGCACAAAGAAAGACGCCTCCTCGCCTTCCATGAATTCCTCAATCACCACTTCTGCGCCCGCGTCGCCAAAAGCGCCGTCAAACATGGTCTCAACCGCCGCCTGCGCTTCCGCATCCGTCATCGCAATGATCACGCCTTTGCCGGCTGCCAGCCCATCGGCCTTGATCACAATCGGCGCGCCTTGCGCGGCCACATAAGCCAAAGCCGATGCCGCATCGGTGAAATGACCATAGGCCGCCGTCGGCGCTTGTGCCGCATCGCATATCTCTTTGGTGAAGGCCTTGGAGGCCTCCAACTGCGCCGCCGCCGCCGAGGGTCCAAAGACCTTGAACCCGGCGTTGCGCAGATCATCGGCCACACCCGCGGCCAGCGGCGCCTCCGGCCCTATGATCACAAAATCAATGCTGCGTTCCTCGCAGAAACTCACCACCGCAATGCCGTTGAGAATGTCCAGATCGGCACAATCCGCAATCGCTGCAATCCCGGCATTGCCCGGTGCCACCACCAGACGGTCGCACTTGGGGTTCTGCATCACCGCCCAGGCCAGCGCATGTTCGCGTCCACCACTGCCCAAAATGAGGATGTTCATCGCGCTCTCCCTTGGCCTTCAATGCCCCGCGTTCTAAGCTGGCACACCGCCAGATACAAGGACGCCCCATGGACCTGCTCGACGACCCCACGCCAGGGTCAAACACCCCCGAATTCACCGTCTCCGAAATCGCGGGGTCGGTGAAGAAACTGGTGGAATCCGAACTCGGCTGGGTCCGCATCAAGGGCGAAGTGGGCCGGGTGGTGCAGGCCCGCTCGGGGCATTTGTATTTCGACCTCAAGGACGACCGCTCCGTTCTGTCGTGCATGACGTGGAAAGGCCAGATCCCGCAACTGGGCCTGATCCCCGAAGAAGGCACCGAAGTCGTGGCCGAAGGCAAAATGACCGCCTCGGGCTTCCAGTCCAAATTTGCGCTTAACGCCCAGCGCCTCGCCATTGCCGGCGAAGGCGCGCTGATGGCCCTGCTGGAGAAACGCAAGAAAGCGCTGGCTGCCGAAGGGCTGTTTGATGAGGCGCTGAAAAAACCGCTGCCCTATCTGCCTGAAATCATCGGCGTCGTGACTTCCCTGCAAGGGGTGGTGATCCGCGACATCATGCACCGCCTGCGCGACCGGTTCCCGCGCAAGGTGCTGGTCTGGCCCGTCACGGTGCAGGGGCAGGCCTGCGCGCCCGAAGTGGCCCGCGCCATTGCTGGGTTCAACGCAATGACGCCGGGTGGCGCGATGCCACGCCCGGATCTGCTGATTGTCGCGCGGGGTGGTGGATCGGTCGAAGACCTCTGGGGCTTTAACGAGGAAATCGTGGCCCGCGCGGCTGCCGCTTCTGAGATTCCGCTAATCTCGGCCGTGGGGCACGAAACGGACACCACCCTGATCGACTTTGTCTCCGACAAACGCGCCCCCACGCCGACGGCGGCGGCGGAACTGGCAGTGCCCGTGCGGCACGAACTGGTCGCCTGGGTCGAAGGGCAGGCCGCACGGATGAGCCAGCTTGTGAGCCAGGGCATCACCACACGCGGCCAGCGCTTGCGCGACATGGCCCGCGCCCTGCCGCGTGCCGATGCCTTGCTGGACACCCCGCGCCAACGCCTCGACCGCGCGTCAGAGCAATTGGGCCCCGCGCTCATCTCCGGCGTCCAGCGCCGCCGCGTCCGGCTGGCCGATGTCTCGGGCGGATTGCGCGCCGCCACCTTGCAGCGCCGTGTGGAAAACGACCGTCGCCGCCTGCACGAACTCTCCGCCCGGCTTGGCCCGGCGCTGGACCGCAGCGTCGCCACGCGGCGCGACCGCTTTGAAACCCGCGCCCGCGCCTTCCGCCCCGAAGCCCTGGTGCAGGATCAACAGCGCAAGGCGCAGGATTTTGGCCGGCTGGTGACCCGCCTGTCTGACAATGGCACCCGCCGGATCAACACCTTGCGCGACCGGATCACCGCGCTGGACCGTCTGCGCGAAACGCTCAGCTACAAAGGCACATTGGCACGCGGCTATGCGGTCGTGCGGGGTGATGGCGCTGTGGTCACCTCAACCAAGGCTGCCAAGGCCGCCCAAACGTTGGAAATTGAATTTGCCGACGCCCGGATGACACTGGGGGCAAAGCCTGCCGCAAAGAAAACCAAGACCAAACCAGAGGATCAGGGCACCCTCTTTTAGTACAGGCACCCGGCCCATCTTCCAAATGGTTCTAAAAACCCCGCCGGAGGCTTGTGGTTTTCCGCCCCGGAAAACCTCAAATCATGCCCAGAGCAGCCAACCCAAAACCTGAGGCCCTCAGGTTTTGGGTCGGCTGCTCTAAACGCCGATCCTCGGCCCCAGACAGATCATCTCTTCATCCGTGTCCTGCGCCTCATAAAGCTCTGTCGTCTCGGGATTGTTCTCAAACCGCGCAATCAGACCGCGCGCGCCCAGTTCAAAACTCCAGCATTGCGGGTCGGGGTTGTCCTCATAGACAAAACAGATCAACCCATCCGCCTCATACCATTCCCCGTCCTTGCATTCCCCATCCAGAAACGACCACTGCACGCGGCGGTTGTCCAGATAGATCTCCGCCCCGTAGGCACTGCCACCCCGGCCATAAAACAGCGTCTTGCCGCGGGTGTAGGTGTCAAACTCCTCCGCGGACATGGTCGATTGCGCCGCAATCGGCGTGGACAAGGCAAGGCTCAGGCACAGAACAAGACATCTGATCATCATGGCATCAGCCTGCCACGACCACGGGGCAGAGACCAGATGCCAAAGCGCCTCACGCGGGGTTTTGCCAGTGCGCGACCCGGCGGTCCATCACCCGGCGCCACAGCGGCGGGACCAGCGCGACCACCGCCATCACGGGCAGGGAATGGGGCAGCATCGGCATCCGGTCCACATCCAGTTCGAGCGCCGGAAAGGCCTTGCCGGGCCGCATATGGTGGTCGGAATGGCGTGGCGCGTTCAGCATCATCGCCGATGAATACCACTTCGGCGCATTCCAGCTGTGCTGCGGACCAACGGGTTCGGGCTTGCCGCTTGGCTGGATCTGCCGCCGCAGACCGTAATGCTGCACATAATCCGACAACAGCAGTTGCACCTGTGCGTAAGTGGCGATGCCAAGATGGATGGCCAGTCCCTTCCCACCAAGAAAGGCGAAGGAAAGGGACAGAACTCCAATCCCGCCAAGCACATAGCCCACATATGGATGGCTGAGCGGGGGCCGCCTGCCGCCCCGCGACCGGTGCGCGTTCTCCGCCCGCAAGCCAGCCGTAAACTCCCCGCGCATGGCCCGCAGACAATACCGCCAGAACCCTTCACCTGCGCGGGCGGAATTGGGGTCCGTATCCGTCGCGGCATGGATGTGGTGCACCCGCAGATGTGCGGAAACGTGGTGCCCGTGCAGCATGGATGTATAGATCGCCGCCCCCAGCCGCCGCAGCGGGCGGGCCTGCGCGTGGATCAGCTCATGGGCGTTGGAATTTGAAATCTGACCGAAAAACAGCCCCAGCCCGGTAAAAATCAACACCTTGTCCAGCAGGTCCAGATGTGCCCCCGCCACCAGCGCCCAGATGCCCACCCCCAGCAGCGGGAAATGCGCCGCTGCCAGCGTCAGGCTGACCGCGCGCCCGTCGGCCGCTGACACCGGCACTTGCCGCGTCAGCTTGTCGGCAAAAAACACCACCACCGTGATCGACAGCACAGCCGCCAGCGGAAACACACCGCCCCACAGGCAAGCCAGCGCCAGAAGCGCGGCAGGGGTCAGGCTGGCGATGGCGTACCACAGCATGGGCGGGCTCTCGTTACGGGTCAGAAGTTTCGTATCGGCGAAATTGGGCAAGACAAAGAACACATCATGGCGCAACCCCCGCGCAAAGGGTGGATAATCTGTCGTTTTTTATCCGCTGATATGGAATAGCTTTGGTAGGAATGGCCACGCAGAGCTAAAGGAGCGGCACATGGCGCTGGATGATCGGAAAAAAGCGGGTGGGGACGCACCCGGCAAAGGCGTGTGGAAATCCGGCAAAGGCAAGGGCCGCCACCATACCAAGGGCCGCCAGTTGGAAGATCAGGCATGGTCCGACGTGCAGGAACTGCTGGGCGACCAGCCGCGCCGCGCCGATCTGCTGATCGAATTCCTGCACCTCATTCAGGACCGCTACGGCTGCCTGTCCGCCGCCCACCTGCGCGCGCTGGCCGAAGAGATGCGCATGTCCATGGCCGAGGTCTATGAAGTTGCGACCTTCTATGCGCATTTCGACGTGGTCAAAGAAGGCGAAACCCCACCCCCCGCGCTGACCATCCGCGTGTGTGACAGCCTGTCGTGTGAGCTGGCCGGTGCCCAGCAGTTGAAGAAAGCCCTCGAAGACGGCCTCGATGCCACCGAAGTCCGCGTGCTGCGCGCACCCTGCATGGGGCGTTGTGATACGGCCCCGGTGCTGGAACTGGGGCACAAGCACATCGACCACGCCGATGTGGACAAGGTCAATGCCGCCATCGCTGCCAAAGACACCCACGCGGTGATCCCCGACTATCAGACCTATGACGCCTATGCCGCCGAAGGCGGCTATGCCGCGCTCAAGGACCTGCGGGAAAACGGCAATTGGGAAGACGTGCAGGAAAAAGTCCTGTCCTCCGGTCTGCGCGGATTGGGCGGCGCCGGCTTCCCGTCGGGCAAGAAATGGGGCTTTGTCCGCGCCAACGCAGGCCCCCGTTACCTCGCTGTAAACGGGGACGAAGGCGAGCCGGGCACATTCAAAGACCGCTACTACCTTGAGCGTGTCCCGCATCTCTTCCTTGAGGGGATGTTGATCGCGGCATGGGCGGTGGAGGCGGAGACCTGCTTTATCTACATGCGCGACGAATACCCCGCCGTGCTGCACATTCTGGCCAAGGAAATCGCCGCACTTGAAGCGGCGGGCGTCGTCGAGAAGGGCTACATCGACCTGCGCCGCGGGGCAGGGGCCTACATCTGCGGTGAGGAATCCGCGATGATCGAAAGCATCGAAGGCAAACGCGGCATGCCGCGCCACCGCCCGCCTTTTGTGGCGCAGGTTGGGGTCTTCGGCCAGCCCACGCTGGTCCATAATATCGAGACATTGCATTGGGTTGCCCGCATCTGCCGGGAAGGGCCGGAAGTGCTGTCGGGCACCGAAAAGAACGGCCGCAAGGGGTTGCGCAGCTACTCCGTGTCGGGCCGTGTGGCCAATCCGGGCGTGCATCTGCTGCCTGCGGGGTCCACGATTACGGACATCATCGAAGCCTGTGGCGGCATGGCCGACGGCCATGTGTTCAAAGCCTACCAACCCGGCGGCCCCTCTTCAGGTCTGCTGCCTGCGACGATGCACGACATCCCGCTGGATTTCGACACACTGCAACCACACGGCAGCTTCATCGGGTCTGCGGCGGTCGTCGTCCTCTCTGAGACCGACAGCGCCCGCGCTGCTGCGCTCAACATGCTGCGGTTCTTCGAGGATGAAAGCTGCGGCCAGTGCACACCCTGCCGCGTTGGGTGTGAGAAAGCCGTGAAGCTGATGCAGGCCGATACCTGGGACCAGCCGCTGCTGGAGGAACTCTCCACTGCGATGGTCGATGCCTCCATCTGCGGGCTGGGGCAGGCGGCACCAAACCCCATTCGCATGGTGATGAAGCATTTCGCGGATGAAATCTGAAGGGCCGCGCGCCCTTCCATCTGACCGCGCCAGCTTATACATCGGGTCAAAGACCTGAGTTCACTGGCGCGGAGACCCCCCTTTGGCATTTTTCAAGAAGCTCAAAGAGCGGCTGTTCAAATCCTCATCCAAGATTGATGAGGGGTTGGAGGCGATCGTCAGCGATGGTGGTGAGGAAGAAACGCTTGTCGTAGAGACGGGCGCGGCGGAAGCCGAGGCGGAGCGTCAGGCGGCAGCGGCGCGCGAAGCGGAAGCGGCGCGTCTGGCGGCAGAGGAAGAGGCCCGCCAGGAAGCAGCGCGGGAAGCGCAGGCGCAAGCCGAGCGGCTGGCGGCAGAAGAGGCCGCCCGTGCTGCCGCCGAGGAGGAAGCCGCCGCCGAAGCCGCGCGTCTGGCTGCCCAGCAGGAAGCGGCCCGCATCGCCGCCGCAGAGGAAGCCGCCGCCGAAGCGGCCCGGATCGCCGCAGAGGAGGAAGCGGCCCGCATCGCAGAGGAACAAGCCGCCGCCGCAGAGGCTGCAAGACGCCGCGCCGCAGAGGAAGCCGCCGCCGAGGAAGCACGCCTTGCCGCCGAGCGCGCCGCGGCCGCAGATGAAGCCGCCCGTCAGGAAGCCGAAGCCGCCGCCGCCCGTGCTGCTGAAGAGGCCCGCCTTGCCGCCGAAGCAGAAGCCGCCGCACAAGCCGAAGCGGCACGCCTTGCCGCCGCCCATGAAGCGGCGCGTGTGGCTGCTGCACAAAAGGCGCAGGAAGACGCCGACCGGCGCGCCGCTGAAGAAGCCGCGCGCGCCCAAGCGGCAGAGCAGGCACGGCTGGACGCAGAGCAGAAAGCCGCGCAAGAAGCGCGCGCCCAGGCAGAGCGTGATGCAGCCGAAGCCGCCCGTGTCGCCGAGGAAGCCGAAGCCCAGCGTCTGGCCGCAGAGGCCGTGCCCGAGCCCGCAGCCCCAGCCCCCTTGCGCACAACATTGACCCCCGTCGCCCCCTCCCTCATCGAGGACGAAGAAGAGACCTCCGAACCCGCCAAGAAACCGGGCTTGCTGGGCCGTCTCATGGGCCGCAGCGCCCCCAAGACCGCCGTGCGTCGGACGCTGGACGACGACATGCTCGAACAGCTCGAAGAATTGCTGATCACCGCTGACATGGGCGTGGACACCGCCCTGCGCGTCACCGCCAACATGGCCGAAGGGCGGCTGGGCAAGAAATTGAGCGTTGCTGAAATCAAAACCCTGATGGCCGACGAAGTCGCCCGCATCATGGAGCCCGTGGCCCGCCCCCTGCCGCTTTTCCCCAAGACACCGCAGGTGGTGCTGGTGGTGGGGGTGAACGGGTCGGGCAAGACCACCACGATTGGCAAACTCGCCAGCCAGTTTCGTGCCGCAGGCAAGAAGGTGGTGATTGCCGCAGGCGACACCTTCCGCGCGGCGGCGGTGGAACAGCTTCAGGTCTGGGGGGACCGCGCAGGCGTGCCCGTGCTGACCGCCGCACAGGGCAGTGACCCTGCCAGCCTTGCCTTTGACGCGATGGCACAGGCGCAGGCCGATGGGGCGGACCTTCTGCTGATCGACACCGCCGGCCGCTTGCAGAATCGTGGCGACCTGATGGAGGAACTGGCCAAGATCGTCCGTGTCATCCGCAAGAAAGACGAAACCGCGCCCCACAACACGCTGCTGGTGCTGGATGCGACAACGGGCCAGAACGCGCTCAGTCAGGTGAAAGTGTTTCAGGAAATCTCGGACGTATCTGGGCTGGTGATGACCAAACTTGATGGCACCGCCAAGGGCGGCGTGCTTGTGGCGCTGGCCGATAAATTCGGCCTGCCGATCCATGCCATCGGCGTGGGCGAACAGATCGACGATCTGTCACCCTTTGATCCAGAGGAATTTGCCGACGCGCTGGTGGGCAATGAACGGTAGACCTCCCGCGCGGGGGCGTCCTTCTGACATCAGCCTTTTGCGTGATGCGACTGCTGCGCATGAGTTTATTGGCCAAATGAAGCCCGGACCTGCGCTTCATTTGGCTCTTAAACTCAATTCCAACGATGAGGCCTGGGGACGGCGGTTGTGTGAAGGTATGTCTTGACCGATTGGCTGCTCTCCATCGAAGGCACCGAGACCGGGCATCAGGTTGCCCTTGGCCTCGCCATCATGGCGGCGTTTCTGCACGCGGTCTTTGGCGCGCTGCAAAAGGGGCGGCATGATCCGTGGCTGACCCGCGGCGCGATTGATTTCGCCTATTGCATCATGGCTGCCCCCTTTGCGCTTTTTGTCGTGCCCTGGCCGGAGCCACATATGTGGGTGATCTTCCTTGGCGCCTTTACCATCCACATCATCTACAAATGCCTGCAAGCCTGGGCCTATACCAAGGGGGCCTATACGGTCGTCTACCCGGTGGTGCGCGGCACCGGGCCGCTCTTTGCGGTGATCGGGGCCTATCTGATCTTTGAGGAACGCTTCACTGGTGTGCAATGGCTGGGGGTGGCCGTGCTGCTGGCGGGTATCTTCGGGCTGGCGATCTACAACATGGTGTTTCTGGTGTCCGAACGCGACACCCTGCACGCCGCCCTCGGCATTGCCGTGCTGACCGGGCTCTTTGTCGCGCTCTACACCACCTATGACGCCTACGGCATCCGCGCCACGCAGAACCCGTTCACGTTCCTTGCGTGGTTCTTCATGATTGACGGGCTGGTGATGCCTTTCATCGCGGCGGCGCGCTGGCGGCGGATGGTGGACGCCCCCGCCCTTGGCCCGCTTCTGGCGCGTGGGTTCGTGGGCGGCATCACCGCTTTCCTCAGCTTTGGCGCGATCATGATGGCAACGCGGCTCGACAAAGTGGGCGAGGCGGCGGTGCTGCGCGAAACCTCAACCGTGTTTGCCGCGCTGATCGGCTGGATTTTCCTCAAAGAAACCGTTGGGCCGCGACGTCTTGGCCTGATGGCATTGATCGCAGCAGGCGCTGTGATAGTTGAGATGGGCGGATAAAGGAGAGACCCTGCATGGCTGAGCCCAAAACCATCAATCCCATCCTCAAGCAGGTGCTTGAACTGGGACCGCCCTTGCTGTTCTTCGTGATCTATTTGCGCATTCGGGATGATGTCTTCATCTGGGGCGGGGTGGAATACACCGGGTTCATTGTGGCCACATTGGTCTTCGTCCCCATTCTGCTGATCGCGATGGGCATCCTCTGGGCGATGACCGGACAACTCAGCCGGTTGCAGATATTCACAGCCTTCATGGTCATCTTCTTTGGCGGCCTCACCGCCTGGTTCAATGATGAGAAGTTCTTCAAGATGAAAACCACAATCGTCTATGGCTTCTTTGCGGTGATCCTCGGGATCGGTCTGGCGCGCGGGCGCAGCTATCTGGCCTATGTCATGTCGGAGATGATCCCGATGAGCGATGAAGGCTGGATGGTGCTGACGCGCCGCCTTGCGATGTTCTTTGCTGCCCTTGCCGTGGCCAACGAAGTGATCTGGCGCACCATGTCCACCGATGCCTGGGTCAAGATCGAAACCTTTGGCTTTCCGATCCTGATGTTCCTGTTCCTGTGGATGCAGATCGTCGCACTTGAGAAATACACGCTGACCGACAAGGAAGATTGACGCGGCGCAGGGCCTTTGGCGCGCGGCAAGAACGCTACTGCGCCTGCTGCAAGGCCTGCGTCTCCTGTACCATCGGCTCTTGCAGACCGGGGCGCCACTGCGGAGAGTTGGGCGCAACCGAATGCGCAACTTTCTGTGCCAGATCAAGGGACAGAACCGATTCCAGCGCCAGCTTGAACCGGGCAGAGCGTGCCGATGCACGCGCAAGGTCCTCGCCCGTCCACTCCAGTATTTCAGACCCGGAAGCCAGCGTTGTTGTGGCCGAGGCAGGCCCGCCGGTCAGATAGGCAACCTCCCCCACAAACACCCCTGCGGGCACGTTGAAACTGTCGCCCTTTTTGACAATCGACGTGTGCCCGGACACCACATAGAACAATCGCGTCAGCGGCATCCCTTCTGTGGTCAACACCAGATCCGTATCCGCCACATAACGCCGCGCACTGCGCATCAGGATGCGAAAGTCACCCGGTCTCATGCTGTAGAACTGATCAAAGATATCCGCATGTTTGCGCGGAATGGCCAGCCGTGACCGACCCGCCAGCAGGATCGCCAGACCGTATATGTTTGCAAACCCAATCATGATCGAAATGAACATCGCTTCCCAAAGCGGCGTATCTGCGACGGTCGCGTAGTAGACCGTATAAAACCCCGTGCCCGTCAGCACCATCAAACGCAGAACAATCTGGTTAATGATAAGCAGACCCAGGATGTAGAAAACACCGGCCACATAGACGAGCGTCTCGGGACTCATCAGATATTCAAACACGCAAAACGCTCTCTCTCGACCTAAGATGACAGAGCTTGCATCGAAATTTTCCCTGCGTAAAGAATTCTGTGTGCGGGCGACTATTTTTTCTGGGTGAACAGCTTGTCCTGTGCGCCTTTGTCCTTGGCAATATCGCCGCGTTTCTCCGCAAACAGCGCCCGTCCGCGTTGCACGCCGGGCCGCGCGCCCATCGTCTCAAGCCAGCGGGCCATGTGCGGTTTGTCTTCCAGCGTCTGCTGCTGCCCTTCCCAAAGCGACGCCCAGCCCCAGATCGCAAAATCCGCGATGGAGATGAAATCACCCGCGACAAAGCTGTGCGCCGCCAACTGCCGATCCAGCACCCCGTAAAGCCGCGCCGTCTCGCTCCGGTAGCGGTCTTTGGCATAGGGCAGATCGTTGGGCGGATCCATGTGGGGGGCGTACTTCAGGAAATGATGCGCTTGCCCCGCCATGGGACCCAGACCGCCCATCTGCCACATCAACCATTCCTCCACCGCAATGCGGTCCCGCTCTGTCTGGCCATAAAACGTCCCGGTTTTCCGCGCGAGGTATTGCAGGATCGCCCCGGATTCAAAGACCGACACCGGCGCGCCATCCGGCGCGTCCGGGTCCACAATCGCGGGCATCCGGTTGTTGGGGGCGATCTTCAGGAAGTCAGGTGCAAATTGATCGCCTGCGCCGATGTTGATCAGATGGGTTTCATAGGGCAGGCCCATTTCCTCCAACGCGATGGAGACTTTCCAACCATTCGGTGTGGGCCAGTAGTAAAGGTCAATGGGGGCGGGCATAGGGGGTCTCCTGCAAGGTCAGGTGAGTTTGACAGGATTTCCGGAGGAGTGAAGGCTTGACCGACACCGGGTCAGAGGCGTAAAGCAATTCTCGTGGTGATTTGTTACCGGATTGCGGGCCACGTTAAACAATCTGCTAAAAGGTCAGGATGAAAGCCCCCTTTCGCTTGACCGCGTTTGGGGTTTTTTTGCGTCTCGGGGGCAGAGACCACTGGAATGGAACAATGAGTAAAGACTGGCAAAAAGGCACCCGCGCAGTGCATGCAGGCACCCGCCGCAGCCAATACGGCGAAGTCTCCGAGGCGATCTTCATGACGCAGGGCTTTGTCTATGACAGCGCCGAGCAGGCTGAGGCGCGGTTCGAAGCACTGGGCGAGGATGAATTCATCTACGCCCGCTATGGCAACCCCACCGTCAAGATGTTCGAAGAACGCATCGCTTCCCTCGAAGGGACCGAAGACGCCTTTGCCACGGCTTCCGGCATGGCAGCGGTCAATGGCGCGCTGATGTCGCTGGTCAAGGCGGGCGAGCATGTGGTGTCCTCCCGCGCGCTGTTCGGCTCGTGCCTGTATATCGCCGAGGAAATCCTGCCCCGGTTCGGCGTCGAAGTGACCTTTGTCGATGGCCATGATCTGGAGCAGTGGGAAGCCGCCATTCGGCCCGACACCCGCGCGGTCTTCTTCGAATCCCTCTCCAACCCCGCGCTTGAACTGGTGGACATCGAAGCGGTCTCGAAGCTGGCCCATGCCAAGGGCGCGATTGTGGTCTGTGACAACGTTTTCGCCACGCCGATCTACTCGAAGGCCGTCGCGCAAGGCGCTGATATCGTGATCTATTCCGCAACCAAGCACATCGATGGGCAGGGCCGTGCGCTGGGCGGGGTGATCCTTGGCACGCGGGAGATGATCCGCAAGACGGTTGAGCCTTACATGAAGCACACCGGCGGCTCGATGAGCCCGTTTACCGCCTGGATCATGCTCAAGGGGCTTGAGACGATGCGCCTGCGGGTTCAGGCGCAATCCGCCACGGCGCTGGCACTGGCCACAGCGCTGGAGGGCCATGAAAACCTTTCTCGCGTGATCTATCCGGGCCTTCCCAGCCATCCCCAGCACGATCTGACCCTGCGCCAGATGGGCGATGGCGGCACGATGCTGGCGATTGAGGTCAAAGGCGGCAAGGAGGGGTCATACCGGTTCCTCAATGCCTGTAAGGTCGCGATCATCTCCAACAACCTCGGCGATGCCAAAACCATCCTGACGCCGCCTGCGTTCACCACGCACCAGCGGCTGCCGCAGGATCAGAAGGATGCGCTGGGAATCACGCCCGGATTGGTGCGAATCTCTGTCGGTCTGGAAGATGTCCGTGACCTTCAGGCGGATTTCACCCAGGCATTATCGCATTGAAAGTGTCGCATTTGCATGGGCTTAGGACTGGCGTATTGAGGTATATCATATCTTAATTGGTAATCTCGAATGCGCACCCTACTTAAAGCCTGCGCACCGAAGAGGGGGGCCAAGTCCATGAATGCAATCACTTCTGTTGAAAAAGCACCTGAGCGATCAGAGGCAGAGGAAGCACTTGCGACGCTGAAAAAATGGGCCGCAGGGGCCTCGGCCTCCGAAATCGAAGGGCTGGACCCTGCTGTGGCGCGCCTGCTGTCGGACGAAGTGGCCTATCCCGATTTCAAGCGGACCTATCCGGACGATTTCGCCGTGGGCGACAATTACAAAGCGACTTTGCCTGATCTGCAAAACGGCCCGTCGAGCCTGATCCGGGGCGCAAAGACGCAGATCCAGCACGTTGGCATCTCCAACTTCCGGCTGCCCATTCGCTTTCACACCCGCGACAATGGCGATCTCAGCCTTGAGACTTCCATCACCGGGTCTGTCAGTCTTGAGGCGGACAAGAAGGGCATCAACATGTCCCGCATCATGCGCAGCTTTTACAAACACGCAGAGCAGACGTTCAGCTTTGACGTGATCGAAGCCGCCCTTGATGACTACAAGACCGATCTCGAAAGCATGGATGCCCGCATCCAGATGCGGTTCTCCTTCCCGATGAAGACAACAAGCCTGCGGTCGGGCCTTCAGGGTTATCAATACTACGATGTGGCGCTGGAACTGGTGGAAAAGGACGGTGTGCGCCAGCGCATGATCCACCTCGACTACGTCTATTCCAGCACATGCCCCTGTTCGCTGGAACTGTCCGAGCATGCCCGCGCCACCCGCGGACAGCTCGCCACGCCCCATTCGCAACGCTCCGTCGCGCGGATTTCGGCGGTGATGGACGACAAGCACAAATGCCTGTGGTTCGAAGAACTGATCGAAGCCTGCCGCCGCGCCGTGCAGACCGAAACGCAGGTGATGGTCAAGCGCGAGGATGAGCAGGCCTTCGCCGAACTGAACGCCGCCAACCCGATCTTTGTCGAAGATGCCGCACGTCTGTTCTGCGAACAATTGCAGGCAGAGCCGCGCATCAAGGATTTCCGCGTCGTTGCCAGCCATCAGGAAAGCCTGCACAGCCATGATGCGATCTCCGTCCTGACCGAAGGACCGACCTTCGAGATGGCCAGCATTGATCCACGGCTGTTCAGTACGCTGTTCCACGTCGGGTAAGAAACTCTCCTCAGCGAAATGTGAAAGGCCGGGCAGGGGATGCCCGGCCTTTTGCGTCTGTACGTTTGCACAAGGTCTGCACCACACGGGTCGCGGGTATGCAGATTTGTGCGTTCTTCTGGCCCCCGTGATGCCCTATCTAGAGTGCAGAGGGGGAGACAACAAAACCTCAAGGAATTACAATGGCCTATCAAGCATCCGCACCCCGTTCCACCGCTCTGGAAACGCTTCAGCATCTGACACACCGCATCGGGCAAGGCCTGCGCGCGGTCGGCAAGGCGTTGATGGAATCCTCCGAAGGCAACCGCCGTCTGATCTACGCACAGGCCTTGCAGGCAAAATCTGATGCTGAGCTTGCGGCGCTGAACATCAAACGCGAAGACATCATCGAACATGCCTTCGGCCGCGGGTTCTGAGCACCGCTGACACTCCACAGGCACCGCGTTCCGGACCACCCAGGGCCGGGCGCGGACCTGTGTCTGCTTGACACCGTCAATCCCCCACGCCAACGCTGAGCCATGATAGATTTGCGCCCGGTTGGATATGTGGTTGGCCTGTTGGTGGCCGTGCTGGGCATTGCCATGATCCTGCCGCTGCTGGTGGATATTGCCGAACAGCGCGGCCATTGGCCCGTCTTCGCCGAAGCCGCGCTGATCACCACACTGGCAGGCGGTTTCATCGCGCTGGCCTGCGCCAATGGCGTGCGCGAAGGGCTGACGATCCAGCAAACCTTCCTGCTGACCACGGGCGTCTGGGCTTTGCTGCCCGTCTTTGGTGCAATCCCCTTTATGCTGGGTGAAACAGGCTCCAGCTTCACCGACGCCGTCTTTGAAGCCACTTCCGGGTTGACTACAACCGGGGCCACGGTGCTGTCCGGGCTGGATGAACTGCCCAAGGGCCTGCTGCTCTGGCGCGGTGTGCTGCAATGGCTGGGCGGGATCGGGATTATTGTTGTGGCCATGGTGTTCCTGCCGGAACTGAAGGTTGGCGGCATGCAGATCTTCAAATCCGAAGGCTTTGATACCTTTGGTAAAATCCTGCCGCGCGCGGGTCAGATCGCCAGTCAGATCTCTGTCATCTACCTGTGGCTCACGATCACCTGCATGCTCAGCTATCTTGCCCTTGGCATGAACGCCTTTGACGCCACCGTGCATGCGCTCACCACTGTCTCTACGGGGGGGTTCGCCAATTATGACGCCTCTTTCGCCGCGTTCTCGGGACCGAAGGAATACGTGGCCACACTCTACATGATCCTCGCCGCGCTGCCCTTCGTGCGCTACGTCCAGCTGATCAACGGCAACACCATGGCGCTGCACAAAGACACCCAGATCCGCGGGTTTCTGGCGACTCTGGCCGTGCTGGTGCTGGTGATCTTTGTGCTGCTGCACAACACCCAGGGAACGGGCTGGGAGCAGAGTTTCCGCAAGGCGCTCTTTAACATTACGTCGATCATTTCCGGCACCGGCTATGCCTCGGCGGACTATATGCAGTGGGGGTCTTTCGCGGTGGCGCTGTTCTTCTTCATCGGGTTGATCGGCGGCTGTGCGGGTTCAACCACCTGTTCGATCAAGGTCTTCCGCTACCAGCTTCTGTTCGCCTCCATCCGCGCGCAATTGCGCCGCATCCGGTCGCCCCACGGCATCTTCACGCCGCGTTATGACGGCAGGCCTGTGGGCAATGATGTGCTGAGTTCGGTGATGTCGTTCTTCATGTTCTTCGTGGTCACGCTGGGGCTGGTGGCTGTGGCGCTCAGCATGACAGGTCTGGATTTCGTCACCTCTGTCTCTGGCGCTGCCGCAGCACTGGCCAACATCGGCCCCGGTCTGGGTGACATCATCGGCCCCTCGGGCAACTTCGCCAGCCTCAACGACACCGCCAAATGGATCCTGACCACCGCGATGCTGCTGGGGCGGCTGGAACTGCTGGTGGTCTATGTCTTCTTCACTGTCAATTTCTGGAGGGCCTGATGGCTGATCCGCAGATGCGTCCCTTGGGCGCGCAAATCTCCCACATGCTCAAGGATCGTGGCGTCGATGCGATCTTCGGCATTCCCGGCGTGCATAACCAGGAGATGTACCGGGGGATTGAGGAGGCCGGGATCACCCATGTGCTGGCACGCCACGAGCAGGGGGCGGGGTTCATGGCCGACGGCTATGCCCGGGCGACGGGCAAGGTGGGCGTGGCCTACGTGATCACCGGGCCGGGGCTGTGCAACATCATGACGCCGATGGGGCAGGCGTATTCGGATTCGGTGCCGATGCTGGTGATTTCGTCCTGTCTGGATGAGACGGCGGCCACGCGGGGGCAGTTGCACCAGATGAAGGACCAGCGGGCTGCGGCGGAGACGGTGTGTGACTGGTCCGAAGAAGCGCGCACGCCGGAGGCGGCGTATGCGTTGATTGACCGGGCGCTGACGGAGTTTCAGACAGCGCGGCCCCGTCCGAAGCATATTCAGCTCCCTATTCAGGCGCTTCAATCAGACGCGATGCAAGGATGGGAAACCCTCTACGGCCCCGCCTACGCGCGACCGTTTCCCTTGTGGGACCAAATGGATGGCGTTGTTGATCAAGTGCGCAAAGCCAAACGTCCGCTTTTTGTATTTGGTGGAGGTGCAAAAACCGCGGTCAAAGCGGCAAGGCAAGTCCTGGAAATGACGCAAGCAGCGTCCTTTTGCACCTATGCAGGTCGCGGCGTGGTCGCACCGGATGATCCCCTCTATTTTGGCAGTTATCTTGCGCGACCTGATAGCGAGAAGGTCTTTGCTTCAGCGGACCTTGTCATTCAGATTGGTACTGACATGGCGGAAGTTGATCTGTGGCGGAACAGTCCCGGTGCAACCTGCGATACAGTTTACGTAAACATTGATCCGGAAGTTTTGGCGCGTGGCGCTGCTCCAGACAGTCGAATTTATTCGGACAGCATGGAGTTCTTAAGGGCTTTGGGTTCTGGGTTGAAGGGTTACACAGCAAGCACTGCATGGACCCCCGAAGAAGTCGCCAAAACCCGCGCCCGCTGGCGCGCCGAAACAGACGCCGAACGCCCCGGCATCGTCCCCCTCTGCGACGCCCTGCGCGCCGCCGTCCCGTCCGATACCATGATCTACTCCGACATGACCCAATTCGCCTATGTCGCCAAAGAGGTTTGGGACATGGACCGCCCCGGCCACTGGCACCATCCCTACGGTTTCGGTACGCTGGGCTATGCCACACCCGCCGCCATAGGCGGGGCAGTGGCGCGCCCGGGTCAGCCCACCATGGCGATCATCGGGGATTATGGCTTTCACTACACCATGCAGGAGCTTGGCGTGGCGGTGGAACTGGGTCTGCCGATCCCCATCATCCTCTGGGACAACGGCAAGCTGAAAGAGATCGAAGACAGCATGACCCGCGCCCAGATTGCGCCCAACGCCGTTATCGCCCGTAACCCGGATTTTGTGAAACTGGCGGAGGCGTTTGGCGCGCGGGCAGTGGCCCCCAAGACGATTGCCGCCATGCAAGGCGCGGTCAAAGACGCCTTCACCGCAGATGGCCCCACGCTGATCTACCTCACACCAGACCTCACCGCCTGAGATCGATTTTTTCGAAAAAATCGCACCGGAATTTTCGAAAATTCCGCGCCCAACCTCACTCCCAGCAGCTCACCAGCACCGTCATGCCCTGCGCGGCCCGCGTCAGGTCGCGCGGGGCAATCGTGCCCGTGGCCCCATTCGCCGCCAGCGTGATCCCCGCCTGTGACGCCACATCCGCAATCGCTGTGCTTTTGAGCGCAAAGCTCACGCCCTGCGGCAACTGCCGACCGTCGGTGCTCTCCGGCAGCAACATCCCCACAACGCTGCCCGTCCCGTCAAAAACTGGCCCGCCCGCGTCGCCGGGTTGGGCGGCCAGCGCCAGACGCTTAAGATCTTCTTCGCCCTGCAAGCCACGCACATCCGCAATGGTCCCGAATGTCAGTGTCGCCGCACTCAGCACCCCTTCGTAGGAGAACCCGGCCACGGAAACCTCTGACTGAAGCCTCGGGTCGACCAGCGTGAACCGCGCCACGTCAAGCGGCGCCAGCGGGCTGCGTGGTTTCAGGATCGCAATCCCCTTGCCTGCATCCGTCGCCACCACATCCGCTTCGGTATCGCCGTCCACGGTCACGCGGCTACAGGCGTTGACCGCTTCTGCTGTTGTGGCCACAACGCCGGACCGGTCAATGAAGAAACCTGACCGCGCAATCTTCGGACGGCGGATCTGCAACCCTGCCACCAGATCAATCGACTGCGTCTCCGCCCCGCCTGCGGCGGCATCCAGCACAGCGGGCAGGCGCGTGAAGCTCTTGGTCATTTCCGCCATCACCCGGCGGCGGCGGTCCTCATCCCCCGCAGGCCAGATCAGCGTGAACCCCTTGATCTGCCCGCCTTCCAGCGACACTTTCGTCTGGCTGATGATGCGCGCGTCCTGACCGATCAGCTCGAAGGAGGCATTCTTGCGCTCCCGTGGGCCGTCCACCGGCACAATCTCCAGCGTCTGCATGATGTCATAGAGACCAAAGAGCGTGTCCTGATCCCCTTCCTGACTGATCAGCAGCACCCGCGCGCCAATGTCGCCGGTGCTGTTGTACTGGGCAAAGGGCGGCTCATAGGTGTCAAAGGCCACTTCCGCTGTGGGCATGATCATTTCAATGCCCGCCGCTTCATCGCGCACGATCTGAAGGCCCAGACCATCAAGAACCGCGTTATACTGCCCAAGCAGCGCCGCGCGTTGCACGGTGGTCAACACCCCGGTGACGTCATAGCCATTGGCTTCCTGCCAGGCGGCCATGGAATTGCGTGTGCCCCGGCCAAAGGCCCCGTCAATGGCTGCGTTGTAGAAACCCGCCCACTGCAAGGCGACCTGCAAGGCGCGCCGTTCGTCGCCATTCAAGGCCCGTTCGCTCCGCCGCGCCTGCGCGGGCGTTTCATCGGCGGGCTCAGGGTCGGGCAGGTCTGCCACCGGCGCCTCCTCGGCAGGCGCGTCCTCCACCGGGGCCTCTTCTGCGGGGGCTGCTGGCGTGACATTGTCCGGCACGGTGATCGCCCCGCGGTTCAGCACATTGGCCCCCACCGGCCAGAACTGCTGCCGCAACCGGCTGGAAAGCTGAATGAAACTGTCGCGCGGCACCAACCCCTGCCGCACATAGGTCCGCAGGACCTCCTCCGCATCGGCCCGTGTGTAGGGGCCCACCGTGATCCCATACCAGCCCCCGCCCAGCGAAAACCCGTTCACATCCTCCAGCAGTGTGGCATAGGCGCGCGCGCGGTCTGTCGCGGCGGCCAGAGACGGCTGCGCCTCAATCTGCACCCAGACGACCTCCTCGCTCTGCGCCAGCGCAGGGGAGGGGGCAAGCACAGGTGCGCATAGCACTGCAAAACAAACAAGGAGGGCTGAAAGGAAACGGTGCATCGTGCGGAAACTCTCATCGCGTAAAATCCGGCGCAGATAATCAGGAATGCGGGCCAAAGGCCATGGGATTCGGCCCCGAAATGGTCACAAACCTGCAATTGACCCAAGCACGCCACACCCGTAGGAAAGGCGCGCGCAGTCAAAGGTAAGATCCATGTCCCATCCCACCTCCACACCACGGTCCTTTCAGGCCATCATTCTGGCCCTGCAAAACTACTGGGCCGAACAGGGCTGCGCCGTGCTGCAACCCTACGACATGGAAGTGGGGGCAGGGACCTTCCACCCCGCCACCACCCTGCGCAGCCTCGGCACGCAGCCCTGGGCGGCGGCCTATGTGCAGCCCTCACGCCGCCCCACCGATGGCCGCTACGGCGAAAACCCCAACCGCTTGCAGCATTACTACCAGTATCAGGTGCTGATCAAACCCAGCCCGCCCAACCTGCAAGACCTCTACCTCGGCTCTCTGCAAGCCATCGGCATCGACATGGACCTGCACGACATCCGCTTTGTCGAAGACGACTGGGAAAGCCCGACTCTGGGCGCCTGGGGGCTGGGCTGGGAAGTCTGGTGCGACGGCATGGAAGTCAGCCAGTTCACCTACTTCCAGCAAGTGGGCGGCCACGACTGTGTGCCGGTCTCGGGCGAATTGACCTACGGCCTCGAACGCCTCGCCATGTACGTCCTTGGCGTCGACCACGTGATGGACATGCCTTTCAACGACCCCGACGCCCCGATCCCGCTCACCTACGGCGACATCTTCAAACAAACCGAAGAAGAATACGCCCGCTGGAACTTCGACACCGCCAACACCGACGTCCTGCTGCGCCAGTTCGAAGAAGCGGAAAGCCACTGCAAAGCCATCCTGGATCAACCACACGACGACCCCAAAACCGGCAAGCGCATCGTCATGGCACATCCCGCCTATGACCAATGCATCAAAGCCAGCCACATGTTCAACCTGCTCGACGCCCGTGGCGTGATCTCCGTGACCGAACGCCAGGCCTATATCGGCCGGGTACGCGCATTGGCCAAAATGTGCGCCGATGCCTTTGTGCAGACCCGCGCGGGTGGCTTCACCGAAGACGCGGCGTAACCCACCCATGAGCGGCAAAATCATAGGGATCACCATCATGCTCTCCGCCCTGATCGCAGGCGCAGGCCTCTACTATCTGCAAGTCTACGGCTTCTACCGCGAGGTGCCGCAGCCCGTGATCACGCTGGTCTCCCTCACCGATGACCAGCCCGAAGAGATCTTCACCAACGCCCTGCACGCCATCGACGCCGACAGCTCCCCCATCCGCTTCCGCGCCTGCTTCACCACCGACCTGAGCCTGCCGATGCTCACCGAAACCTACCAAATGATCGACACCAACGCCCCCCGCAACGCACCCGGCTGGTTCGACTGCTTTGACGCCAGAGCCATCGCCGCCGAAATCGACGCAGGCACCGCACTCACCTTTCTGGGTGGCAAAAACGTCCACTTCGGCGTCGACCGCATCGTCGCCATCACCGAAGACGGGCGCGGCTACGTCTGGCATGAACTCAACGACTGCGGCGAAAAAGCCTATGACGGCACCATCGTCGGCGAAGAATGCCCGGCCCTGCCCACAAACTGAAACCCCGCCATGGTCTTCCAAATGGTTCAAAAAACCCCGCCGGAGGCCTCCCGTATAGACCGCCCCTAGACCCCGAACGCCGCGCCGACTATCCCGGACGCACCCTAACCCCAAGGAACACCTCGTGCCCGACCTGCTGATCGAACTCTTTTCCGAAGAAATCCCCGCCCGCATGCAACGCCGCGCGGCAGAGGACCTCAAAAAGCTCGTCACCAATGGTCTGGTCGAGGCGGGCCTGACCTATGCCGCTGCGGGCGCCTTCTCCACCCCGCGCCGCCTGACGCTGACGCTGGAAGGGATGCTGGCCGAAAGTCCTGCGGTGACCGAAGAACGCAAAGGCCCCAAGGCGGATGCGCCGGAAAAAGCCATCGAAGGCTTCCTGCGCGGCGCGGGCCTGACTCGCGACCAGCTGGAGGAACGCGACACCCCCAAAGGCAAGATCCTCTTCGCCCGGATCCACAAACCCGGCCGCCCCGCAGCCGACATCGTGGCCGAAGTGCTCGAACAGACCATCCGCACGTTCCCCTGGCCCAAATCCATGCGCTGGGGCGCAGGCGCGCTCAAATGGGTCCGCCCGCTGCATGCCATCCTCTGCCTGATCTCATCGGAAGAGGGCGCCGACATCGTCCCCCTCGACATCGACGGCATCACGTCGGGCAACACCACCTACGGCCACCGCTTCCTCGCGCCCGAGGCCATCACCGTCACCGGTTTTGAAGACTACGCCGCCAAACTCAAACGCGCCTTTGTGGTGCTGAACCCCGAAGAGCGCGCCGAGACGATTCTAAACGACGCCACCAACATGGCCTTCGCCGCAGGCCTCGAAGTTGTCGAAGACGCAGGCCTGCTGGCCGAAGTCGCGGGCCTCGTCGAATGGCCTGTTGTCCTGATGGGCACCATCGCCGATGACTTTCTGGAATTGCCGCCCGAGGTGCTGCAAACCTCCATGCGCGAGCACCAGAAATTCTTCTCCGTCCGCAATCCCAAATCCGGTAGGATCGAGAAATTCATCACCGTCGCCAACCGCACCACCGCCGACGATGGTGCCACGATCCTTGCTGGCAACGAGAAAGTCCTGTCGGCCCGTCTCGCCGATGCGAAATTTTTCTGGGAAAACGACCTGCGCACCGCCACCTCCGCCGAAGGCATGGCCACATGGGTCGAAAACCTCAAGAACGTCACCTTCCACAACAAACTCGGCACACAGGCCGAGTTGATCGAGCGGATGGCCGTCCTCGCCCGCGAACTCGCCCCCATGGTGGGGGCCGATGCGGATGAAGCCGAGCAGGCGGCAAAACTCGCCAAAGCCGACCTCAGCTCCGAAATGGTCTACGAATTCCCCGAACTGCAAGGTCTGATGGGCAGCTACTACGCCAAATCCGCAGGCCACAGCGATGCCGTCGCTGCCGCGGCGAAAGAGCACTACGCCCCCCTCGGCCCCTCTGACGACGTGCCCACAGCACCCGTTTCCATCGCTGTGGCGCTCGCCGAGAAGATCGACAAGCTGACCGGCTTCTGGGCGATTGATGAGAAGCCTACAGGGTCGAAGGACCCCTTTGCCCTGCGCCGCGCGGCGTTGGGGATTATTCGGATTCTGGTAGAGAATGATCAGAATGTCTCTATTGCGCTTCCTATAGGAATGAAGGTTCTTGAACATGTTGTCGGATATCGGGGTCAAAAACTAAGAGAGGACTTGGGAGACGTTCAAAGCGGCGCTGAGAAAGTAGGTTTTGGCGAGCTTGGCCATCGTTTGGAGAAGGAAGTCCTATCGGCAAACCTACCTTCCAATCTACCGAAAGCCGAACAGAAGGAACTGACAGACGAGGTCAAGGGAAAGTCACTTAACCTCCTCACCTTCCTCCACGACCGCCTGAAAACCTACCTCAAGGACCAGGGCATCCGCCACGACATCATCGACGCCTGCATCGCCATGCCCCAAAACGACGACCTCACCCTGCTCGTCAAACGCGCGCGCGCCCTCTCTGAAACCCTCGCCACCGACGATGGCGAAAACCTCATCCAGGGCTTCAAACGCGCCAACAACATCCTCACCCAGGCCGAGGACGCCGATGGCGTTGAATACTCCTACGGCGCAGACGTGAAATACGCCGAAACCGACGAAGAAAGGGCGCTCTTCAAAGCCCTTGATGAGGCGGAAGCCAAAATCACCCCCGCAATGGAGGCACAGGACTTCACCACCGCCATGACCGCCATGGCCACCCTGCGCAGTCCCATCGACGCCTTCTTTGACGCCGTGCAGGTCAACAGCGACAACCAGACCGTGCGGCGCAACCGTCTGAATCTGCTCAGCCGCATCCGGGGCATCTGTACCTCCGTGGCTGATCTGACCAGAATTGAAGGCTGACCTGCCCACCTTTCTGGTGCGCTAACCAGACCACTTGTCAGATTGAATTGACAGCCTATGCTGCACCCACACACGAAAGGTGCCGCAGTGCAGAATAATCCGCATACCACGCTGGTGACCCCCACCGCGCCCATCGCCGCTGAAACCCACGGCGGGCGGGCCAAATGCCTGCAACGGCTGGTGCGGCTGGACCTGCCGGTGCCGCGCACCGTGGCGCTCTCGTTTCAGGCCGTCGACAGGATCGGGCAGGGGCATCTGCCCGATGTGGAAAAAGTCGTGGCCGAATTTCCCGAAGGCGCGCTGATGTGCGTGCGCCCCTCCAGCCAGGACCCCGATTGGGGCGGGCCGGGTGCTGTGATGAACATCGGCATCAACACCGCCAAATACGAATCCTTCTGCGACACCATGGGAGAGGACGCCGCATCGGCCCTCTACACCCGTTTCGTGCAATCCTACGCGGTGCATGTGGCCCGTCTGGATCCGGACATCTTTGACGACGTCAGCGGCGATCCGCGCTCTGCGCTCGGCCAATCCCTGCACGCCTATGAGGCGGAGATGGAAGAACCCTTCCCCCAGGACCGCGCCGCCCAATTGTCCGCCGTCCTGCTGTCGATGTCGCGCGCCTGGCACGGCACCTCCGCGCGGCTGCTGCGGCAGGCCAAAGGCGCGCCAGCGGACGCGGGACTGGGGCTGGTGGTGCAGCAGATGGCCTTCGGCGTCGGCCACGGCACCAGCGGCACAGGCGTGCTGCAACTGGTCAGCAGCGACACCGGGCTGCCGCAGGTCACCGGACGCTACAAAAGCCAAAGTCAGGGCAGGGACGGTCTGGAAGAGAAAACCGCGATGTACCTCACCCGCGACCCGCGCGGGCCGAGCCTGCAAGACATCGAACCGGAGGTCTTTGAAACCCTGATCGGCCACGCCCAGCTGATGCGCACGAAACTGCGGGCCGAGATGCAGGTGGAATTCGTGCTGGAAGACGGCACATTGCACATCCTTGATGGTGTGCGCGTGGCGCGCTCCTCTCAGGCGGCCGTCCATATCGCGGTGGCCCTCGCCGATGACGGGATCATCCCGCGTGAGGAAGCCCTGATGCGCGTCGAACCCCGCACGCTAAGCGAACTTCTGCACCGTCAGGTCGCGCCGGGGGCCAAACGCGACGTGATCGGCAGCGGCATCGCCGCCAGCCCCGGTGCGGCCACCGGGCGCATCGTCTTCAACGCCGCCGACGCTCAGGCCAGCGCCTCGCGCAATGAACCCTGTATCCTCGTGCGCCGCGAAACCAGCCCCGAAGACATCCGCGGCATGCAGGCGGCCCACGCTGTCCTGACCGAACGCGGCGGCATCACCAGCCATGCGGCTGTCATTGGCCGGGGCATGGGGCTGCCTTGCGTGGTCGGCGCCTCCAACCTGCGCTTCAATCTCAAACGCCGCACGATTACCTCTGCCGATGGCCGCGTGTTCAACGCAGGCGACGAAATCACCATCGACGGCACCAGCGGCGAAGTGCTGGTCGGCGCGCCCGCCATGCGCGAAGCCGCCCTTGATGACACCTTCAAACGCTTCATGATCTGGGCCGAAGAAGTCGCCGACATCGGCATCCGTGCCAACGCGGACACCCCAGCGGATGCCCAGACCGCCCACCATTTCCGCGCCGAAGGCATCGGCCTGTGCCGGACCGAGCACATGTTCTTCGAACCCGGCCGCATGACCGTCATGCGGGAGATGATCTTTGCCAACACCGGCGAAGACCGCCGCGCGGTGCTGGAACGCCTGCTGCCGATGCAGCGCAACGACTTCAAACAGCTCTTCCGGATCATGGAAGGCAAACCCGTCTCCATCCGCCTGTTCGATCCGCCCCTGCATGAATTCCTGCCCACCGACAAGGCAGGCCAGCGCGAACTGGCCGATGCGCTTGATCTGCCGCTCTCTGCGGTGACCCGCCGCATTGAGGAGTTGAGCGAATACAACCCCATGCTGGGCATGCGCGGCGTGCGCCTTGGCGTGACCGTGCCCGAGATCTACGAAATGCAGGCCCGCGCGATCTTTGAAGCCACCGTTGAGGTCAGCCGCGATGGCGCGCCCGTGGTGCCCGAAGTCATGATCCCGCTGGTCAGCACCCGGCGCGAGGTCGAACTGGTCAAAACCGCCGTCGATGCCGTCGCCGCCGCCGTCAGTTCCGAAACCGACACCGATTTTGACTTCCACCTCGGCGTCATGGTCGAAACCCCGCGCGCCGCCCTGCGGGCCGCTGAAATCGCGCCCTATTGCAGCTTCCTCAGCTTCGGGACCAATGACCTCACGCAGATGACCTACGGGCTGTCGCGCGATGACGCAGGCCGGTTCATGTCGGCTTACGTGCAGCGTGGCGTCTTCGCCGAAGACCCGTTTCACGTCATGGACACCGACGGTGTGGGAGAGCTGGTAAAGCTGGGCGCGACCCGCGGCAGAATGGCCCAGCCGGGGGTCACTTTGTCCGTCTGCGGGGAACACGGGGGCAACCCCGAATCAATCGCATTCTGCCGCGAAGTGGGATTTGACTACGTTTCCTGCTCCCCGTTTCGCGTCCCGGTAGCACGGCTTGCTGCCGCTCAATTGGCCATCAAGGACAAACTTGGGCTCTGAGCCGTTGAAATAACGCTACAAATCCGCGTGGTTTTCGGAACGCCGCTTAACATATCCGCCGGGGTTGCAGTTCCCGGCCATTCTGGCTAGGCGCTTGGGTCGTCTGTAACTGCTCTGGGGCATTTCATGCGTTTCGCCATTTCCGCTTTGTTTGCGGCCGCCTTGACGGCTGCGTCCTTGTCACCTGCGACCCTGTCTGCCTCTTCCGAGAAGGCTGAGGAACTGGCGCGCATCGAAGCACAAGGGATCAAATCGGTCGGCAAAAAGCGACTAGGCGATTTGGTCACGGCACCGCAGGCCAGCATCAGCACGCCTGTCCAGTTCTCGCGTGCCTGGGTCGATGCCCAGCCGCGCGCCACGGGCGATGCGCAATGGCGCTGCCTGGCCGAAGCGCTCTATTTTGAAGCGCGCGGGGAGACGGTCAAAGGCCAGTTTGCCGTGGCCGAAGTGATCCTGAACCGGGTCGAAAGCGCGCGCTTCCCCGGATCGCTCTGCGCGGTAATCCATCAAGGCACCGGCAAGAAATACCAATGCCAGTTCACCTACACCTGCGACGGCTACAAGGACGTCATCGCGGAACCGGGTGCCTTTGTGCGCGTCGGCAAGATCGCCCGTGCCGCCATGGCCGGCAAGGCCCCTGCGCTGACCGATGGCGCAACCCACTATCACACCACCGCCGTGCGCCCCCGCTGGGCCCGTGTGTACACACGCACCGCACGCATCGGGGTGCACCTGTTCTACCGCCATACATGGCGCACCGCGTCCAACTGACCCTGTCCTAATCTGCAATGGGGCCGCATGGCGGCACTGGTTTGCCGTTTTGCAGCCTGTTAAGGCTGGTGGCGGCGCATAAACTCGCGCCAGACCGTGCAGAAAGACCCAGCCGCCATGCCCAACGAAATCCGTCTCGCCTTTGCCCATCCGTCAGAACGGGCCGAAGCCATGGCCGGGGATACCCCGCTGGACCGCATTTCCCTGCGCGACCACATTGTCGAGGTTGAGATCGGTGCCTTTCAAGCCGAACGCGGCGTCACCCAGCGCATCTGCTTCAACGTCGTGGTCGAAGTCCAGCCGCTGACCGGCCCGATTGATGACGACGTGGACCGCATCCTGTCCTATGATCGCGTCACCGAAGCCATTGCTGCCGAACTGGCGGATGAACGCCTGAACCTGCTCGAAACCCTCGCTGAACGGGTGGCTGAACGCATTCTGCTGGAACCCCAGGCGATGAAAGCCTTTGTCCGCATCGAAAAGCTCGACCGGGGGCCGGGGGCGCTGGGTGTTGAAATCGTCCGCGCCCGCGAAGATGTCCGCACAGCCGATGCCGAAGCCGCCGAAGCCCCCCAGCCCGAACTGGTGTTCCTCGGCGAAGCCGCCATCGCCTCACCGCATCTGACCGGCTGGCTCGATCAGATGGAAGCCACGGGCCGTCCGCTGATCCTCTGCGTGGGGGCCGCCGAAGGCACGCCCGCCCCGCAGATCCCCCACCGTATGGCGCAACGCCGGATTGATCTGCTGGCGATAGAGCAAAACGCATGGGTGCTCGCCGCCCGCGATGACCGCTGCGTGGTGGTCGAAACCCGCACCGAACTCGACTGGGCCATGAAAAACGGTCAGACCTGTGTCTGGGCGCCGTCCAAGATCGTCCTCGACGCGGTTGAAACCCCCTCCGCCCAGCCCCGCGACGCGGTGGCTCTGGCCGCATGGTTTGCCGCCACCTTTGAAGCGCGCGAAATGCTGGTGATCGGCGCGGAACCGCCCGCAGAGGCCCCCGTGCCCCTGCGCGTCATCCCCGCCAGCCAAGCGCAGTTGTGAGCACCGCGCGGCGTTACGTCAGGCCGCTGCTGCAACAGGGGCCCGCGCGCCCCGATGGCGCGCTTGCCCTGGGCGCAACCGACCTGTGGTTCACCCATGTCGAGCTCTTGCGCCGCGACGGCCCGGCAGAGGTCGTGCCTGCCGCCGCCTTGTCCGCCACTGAACGCGATGCGCTGACGGCACCGCGCGCAGACATCGCAACACTCTCTCTCGACGCACCCCGCGTGATGGGCATCCTGAACGCCACCCCGGACAGCTTCTCCGACGGCGGGCGTCACGCCGCCGCAACCGATGCCATCACTGCCGGCATGGAGATGGCGCAGGCCGGTGCGGATCTGCTCGACATCGGTGGCGAATCCACCCGGCCCGGTGCGGAAACCGTGCCCATAGCCGAAGAAATCGCCCGCGTTGTCCCCGTCATCGAAGGGTTGCGGGCAGCGGGCTACACCGGGCTAATCTCCATCGACACGCGCAAAGCAGCCGTGGCGCAGGCCGCAGTGGCCGCAGGGGCAGGGCTGATCAACGATGTCTCCGGCCTGACCTATGATCCGGCCATGCCCGCGCTGGCCGCCACGGCCCAAACCCCCGTGTGCGTCATGCACGCGCTTGGCGATCCCGCGACGATGCAGAAAGACCCCCGCTACGACGATGTCCTGCTCGACGTTTATGACGATCTGGCGAACCGCATCACCGCGCTCACCGCCGCAGGCATCCCCCGCAGCCACATCATCGCCGACCCCGGCATCGGCTTTGGCAAGACGCTGGATCACAACCTCACGCTGCTCTCCCGGCTCAGCCTGTTTCACAGCCTCGGCGTGCCGATCCTGCTGGGGGCCTCCCGCAAGCGCTTCATCGGCACCATCAGCGGTGTCGACACCGCCGATCAACGTGTCGCAGGGTCAATTGCCGTGGCCCTTGCAGGCCTCGCCCAAGGCATGCAGATGCTGCGTGTGCATGATGTTGCCGAAACGCGGCAAGCGATTGCACTCTGGCGCGCAAGCATGGCAGGAAGGCACCCATGACAAAGCTCTTTGGAACCGACGGCGTGCGCGGCACGGCCAACACCCACCCCATGACCGCCGAAATGGCCCTGCGCATTGGCGCCGCAGTCGGGCGCTACTTTCGCCGCGACGCCGCAGGCGTGCACCGTGTGGTGATTGGCAAGGACACGCGCCTGTCAGGCTACATGTTCGAAAACGCCCTGACGGCGGGCCTCACCAGCACCGGCATGAACGTGCTGCTGCTGGGGCCTGTGCCCACCCCCGCCGTGGGACTGCTGACCCGCTCCATGCGCGCGGACCTCGGCGTAATGATCTCCGCCAGCCATAACCCCGCCCATGACAACGGCATCAAGTTCTTCGGCCCCGATGGCTTCAAACTCTCCGACAAGGTCGAGGCAGAGATCGAAGCCCTCATCGCCAACGGTGTGGAACCGACCGACGCCACCGAAATCGGCCGCGCCAAACGCATCGACGACAGCCGCTTTCGCTATATCGAACGGGTGAAATCCTCCTTCCCCCGGCAGATGCGCCTGGATGGGCTGAAGGTGGTGATCGACTGCGCCAATGGGGCCGCCTACCACGTGGCCCCCATGGCGCTCTGGGAATTGGGTGCCACGGTCATCCCCGTGGGGGTGGAACCCAACGGCCACAACATCAACGAAGGCTGCGGATCAACCCATCCCGCCCGCGCGGCAGAGGCGGTGCTGGAGCACAAAGCCGATGTGGGCATCTGCCTTGATGGTGACGCGGACCGGGTGATCCTGATTGATGAACAAGGCAACGTCGGCGACGGGGATCAGTTCATGGCACTAATGGCCGCCCGCTGGGCCGCCGAACAACGCCTGCGCGGCGACGCACTTGTCGCTACGGTGATGAGCAATCTCGGGCTGGAACACTTTCTGGCCGACCACGGCGTGCGTCTGGAACGCACCGGCGTCGGCGACCGCTATGTGGTGGAGCGTATGCGGGCAGGGGGGTTCAACCTTGGTGGTGAGCAATCGGGTCACATCGTCATGACCGATCACGCAACCACCGGTGACGGCCTGATGGCGGGGCTGCAATTCCTCGCTGAAATGGTGCGGGCGGGCAAACCCTCATCCGAACTGCTGCATCAGTTCGACCCGGTGCCGCAACTGCTCAAGAACGTCCGTTTCGCAACGGGACAGACACCTTTGGAAAACGCCCATGTCAAAGCCGCCATCGCGCAGGCCGAAGCCGATCTGGCAGGCGGCGGGCGGCTGCTGATCCGCAAATCCGGCACCGAGCCTCTGGTGCGCGTGATGGCCGAACACGCGGATGCGGGCCGGATGACCCAATCGGTCGATATGGTTGTGGCCGCTGTCGAAGCCGCTGTTCAAACCTAACGCTGCCCCCCGAACAACCGGCTGAACGCCCCGAACTGGCTCAGCCCGACTCCCGCCAGAATCAACACCATCGCCCAGATCAGCGAGGGTGGCAGCGGCTCTGCCAGGATCCACGCGCCCAGCAGCACGGACCACAGCGGCACCATGTAATTCACCGTCGACATGAACACCGGACCGGCGGTGCGCACCACCAGCACCCGCAGGAAATTCGCCGCCGCCGTCGGCACCAGCCCCAGAAACGCCAGCACCCCAAGGATATAGGGATCGGGCAGAGGCGGTGGCCCTTCCAGCGCAAAGGCCACCGGGATCACCGCAGCGGCCCCGATGATCAGCAGCACCGTCGACAACCCGATCGGATCCACCGCAGGCAGACGGCGCAACAGGATCGAACAGACCGCATAACAGGCCGCTGCCGCCATACAGGCCAGCCGTCCCGGTGTCTCCAGCGCGCCGCCGGTGCTGTCAAACGCCTGCGTGCCGATCAGGATCACCACCCCGACAAAGCCGATCACGAATCCCACAACCTTGCGCAGGCGCATTGTCTCTCCCGGCACCAGAAAATGCGCCAGCGGCAGCACGATCAATGCAACCGATGCCATCGACACCCCCGCAAAGCCCGCCGTCACATATTGCTGCCCCCAGGCCAGCAGTGAAAACGGCAAGGCCGAACTGCCAATGGCAATCGCCACCACGATGCCCTTCTGCGCGGGCGTGGGCTGCGCGTCAAACAGCGCAAACCCCCGAAGCGCCCAGACCAGCGTCATCACCACCGCCGCAAACCCGATCCGGGAGGCCGCCAGCCAGAACGGCGTGATCCCGGTCAGGGCCACTTCTGTGACCAGAAACGTGCCGCCCCAGACAAAGGCCAGTACGCTGACCATGATCCAGCTTTTGAGGGTGATGTCCGGGGCGCTCTGCATCTGCGCACTTAGGCTGTCGGGCAGGCGGGCGGCAAGCGCAAAAAGTTAACCCTGATCGCTGACATTCCTGTCAGATCGCTTGAGGTGCGGGGATGCCGCCTTATCTAAAGCGCTGGAAAGGGCCACGGGCCGTCAAAACGCATGATATGAGGGAGATGCACATGGATATCGTGAACTGGATTGTGGTGATTGGATTGATGAACGTGCTTGTTGGTCTGATCTGGTTCCTGCAGGTCAAGGACAAGAAAGACATGGACGGGAACCGTTCCGAAAAGTGATAAAGCACAAAGTGTTGCGAGGTGACGCTCACGCAACCCCTCACAAAGCCACCTGCACCCCGGCAGGCATGAAAAAGCCCGGACACAGCATCCTGTGTCCGGGCTTTCCCATTCTGTCAGAGCGACATCAGTTCTTCGCTTTGTCGACCATCTTGCCGTCGGAAATCCACGGCATCATCTCCCGCAGCTTCTCACCGACCTGCTCGATCTGATGCTCGTCATTCATGCGGCGCGTGCCCTTGAAGAACGGCTGACCCACGGCGTTTTCCTGCATGAAGTCACGCACGAATTTGCCGGTCTGAATGTCGGTCAGAACCGCTTTCATCTTCGCCTTGGTCTCATCATAGGGCAGGATGCGCGGGCCGGAGACATATTCACCATATTCCGCCGTGTTGGAGATCGAATAGTTCATGTTCGCGATGCCACCTTCGTAGATCAGATCCACGATCAGCTTTACCTCATGCAGACACTCGAAATAGGCCATCTCGGGCGCATAGCCTGCTTCGACCAATGTCTCGAACCCCATGCGGATAAGCTCAACCAAGCCACCACAGAGCACCGCCTGCTCACCAAAAAGATCCGTCTCACATTCCTCGCGGAAGTTCGTCTCGATGATGCCGGAGCGACCGCCACCAATGGCGGAGCAATAGGACAGGCCGATCTCAAGCGCCTTGCCGGACGCATCGCGATCCACCGCCACCAGACAGGGCACACCGCCGCCTTTGGTGTATTCGCCGCGCACCGTGTGGCCGGGGCCTTTGGGCGCCATCATGATCACATCGATGCCTTCCTTGGGCTCGATCAGGCCAAAGTGCACGTTCAACCCGTGGGCAAAAGCAATCGCCGCACCCTCACGGATGTTGTCATGCACGTATTTCTTGTAGGTCTCGGCCTGAAGCTCATCGGGCATGGTGAACATGATCACATCGGCCCAGGCCGCCGCTTCGGCAATGCCCATGACTTTCAGGCCTTCGCCTTCCGCCTTGGCGGTAGAGGCAGACCCCTCCCGCAGCGCCACAACAAGGTTCTTCGCACCGGAATCGCGCAGGTTCAGCGCATGGGCGTGGCCCTGGGAGCCGTAGCCCAGAATGGCCACTTTCTTGTCCTTGATCAGGTTCACATCGCAGTCACGGTCGTAATAAACGCGCATTTCATGTCCTCTTTGGTTCAGGTCTGTTGAAGGGTCTGCCCCGCACCATAGGGATGTGAACGCCTGTGGCCATTGCTGTTCTTTGAGTTTATAGGCCAAATGAAGATTAGTCATGCGCTGTTCGCGCCAAAATTGGAAAAATCATGCTTGATGACATGGACCGCCGTTTGTTGCGCTATTGGCAGGCCGACCCGTCCCTCACGCCCGGAGAGCTGGCCGACCACTGCAACATGACCCCCGGCAAAGCCGCGCGGCGCATCGCCAGGATGCAGGAGGACGGTGTGCTGCAAGGCGTCAGTGCGGTGATCGACTGGACTGCCCTTGGCTACACGGTGGAGGTCTCCCTGCGCATCACCCTCGACAAGACCCAAAGCAGCGCCTTTGACGACTTCCTTACGCAGGCCCGCACCATCCCCGAAGTGACCGAGATCCAGACCTTCCTCGGCCGTGTCGATGTGCGCCTCAATGTCATCGCCCGCGACATGGCGCATTACCAGCAGGTCTACCGCGCGGGCATCCTGACCCTGCCACACATCGCTGACATCGAAGCCCTGATGCAGGTTGCGCGCATCAAAGCGCAGGAGGCGCTGCCCCTATGATCGACCTCGACACCACCGACCGCGACATCCTCCGCGCCCTCTCGCGCGACGCCAGCCAATCGGCCAGCGCCTTGGGCCGCCGCTTTGGCCTCTCGCAACCCGCCACATGGCGCCGCATCCGCCGGCTGGAAGAGGCCGGCGTGATCCGCGGCCGCCGGTTGCGTCTGGACGCCGAAAAGCTGGGCTTCGGCGTCACCGTCTTTCTGGGCATCAAACTGGCCACCAAAGGCCGTGTGTCTCTGGAGGATTTTGAGCGCGCGGTGTCGGCGATCCCCGAAGTGCAGACGGTTGAGCATGTGCTGGGGTTGTACGACTACCGCCTGCGCGTGGTGGCGCGCAACCTGCCGGATTTTGAACGGGTCCTGCGGCGGCGGATCATGACGCTGCCGGGGGCCGGGGAGGTGGAGGCGAATGTGCTGCTGAGTGAGGAGCGGTTGGCGGGGCCGATTTGAGGGGGGACGGGCCTCAACCTTTGTGGGACTAGGATACTGCAAGGCGAAGGTCTGCTTTGAGCCCAACCTGTGAATTCGATTTTTTTGCTGCGCGCGCTCGCAGCACGAAAATCGCTGCAAGTGCACCGTTTTCGATGCTACAAATCGGAAGGGATAGCGGCCATTGATTCATGGCGCAGCGAAGTATTGGTGGGGATGTTACAATTCGCGAGACAAAGCGGGCGCCTCCAGAGATGAGCTCCCCCTTCTTTTCTCGATTATCCGCGCCAGAAGCTGCGACTGCAGAAGCCAGCCGCAAGAGAGATTCTTGTGCTCTGAAGGCGCTCAATCAGATTGGTATGGGCTCAGAGCGGCCGAGTGTACCTGCAGCACCGGCTCGGTTGGTTGCCGCCCGAAAACTGCCCTAGACAAGGACGATACAATCCTACTGCCAGCGCGGTGCTGGTGATTGGGTTTGGAGGGCGGATCGGAGGGCATGTCATGCCAAGAGTCCAACTTCCCGCAACAACCCCAAAACGTAGAGCTTGGAACAAAGGGCGAATAATCGGTCAAAAGCGTCCGTTGCTGCCAAAACAGGTCTGGGCGATCCGGGCGAGATTGGAGCTATCTCGCAACTTAAGGGACTTAACCTTGTTCAATGTCGCCATCGACAGCAAATTGCGCGGTTGTGATCTGGTCAAACTCGAGGTGTCAAATTTGGTCAAAGATGACCGCGTTCGTGAGCGCGTATCGGTCGTTCAATCTAAGACAAAACGACCCGTTCAGTTCGAACTGACGGAAAACACACGCGACACTATCGTAACTTGGATCAAGGCGCCGGAGATGTTTGCTTGCCGGTTCATGTTCCCTAGTCGGTTCCACGACCGCCCTCACATCTCGACGCGACAGTACGGTCGGATTGTTCGCAGTTGGGTGACGGCAATCGGGCTGGAGCCGAGTGGATACGGGACGCACTCATTGCGGCGAACGAAGGCTGCAGAAATCTATCGAAAAACTGGTAATCTCCGCGCTGTCCAGCTGCTCCTCGGCCATACCAAGGTTGATAGCACTGTTCGCTATTTGGGCGTCGAGCTAGAGGATGCATTAAGCATCGCAGAACGGATCGATATCTAGTCCAACTTGGCGAGCGGTCCTGCCGCTCGCCACTTCAAGGCGGATGTCTATCACTTATGTTGCGAACATCGGTATTTGAGCTCAACCTGTAAGTTCGAGATTTTCGCTGCGCTGAAACGGAAATGATGGTCATTGGTTGGCGTTGAAGCGAAGGCTTTGCGGGCATCTACCGACGTAGACTTAACTTCCGCTCACGCAATGAGAGCTTTTGAGGACCGTCTGTGCACACCGGTATTTTAGGCCTGTGTCTGCCCGGTCCGTCAGATCAGGCACGGGATGGCAACAAGATCACAAGACTGCCCAGCAAACATATTGTCATTCCGATCACATCCCATCGGTCAGGGCGCGTTCCTTCCACGATCCAGAGCCAAGCCATCGAACTCGCAATGTAGATACCGCCATATGCGGCATAGGCGCGGCCCGCGAGTTCGGTGTCGGCTCGGGTGAGCAAGTAGGCGAACAGGACAAGGAACGCGATGCCGGGGACCAGCCAGAACGGCGATTTGTCCATCTTGACATAGGACCAAAAGGCAAAGCACCCCGCGATTTCAGCAAGCGCCGCAAGGGCAAAAATACCGTATGTCTGAATCATGAGGCAAGCGCCTCCAGCAAGGGGCAATCATTCCTGCCGTCAGAGCAATTCGAGACCAATTCCGTCAAAGCCCTTTCCAGCTTTTCAAGCTCAACAATCTTCGAGCGCACCTCTTCCAGATGCCGTGTGCCCACAGCTTCGACGGTTTGGCAGGATGCGCCGGGTGTTTTTGCCATGTTGCGAAGTTCCACCGCCTGACCGAGGGCAAACCCGAGATCGCGGCATCGCTTGATAAAACGGAGTTCGGATATTTCGGCATCAGAATATGCCCGCCTGCCAGACGCTGTGCGCCCGGCCTTCGCAATGATCCCTTCACGCTCGTAATAGCGGATCGCCTCGATGGACACGCCGCTAATGCGCGAGGCTTCTCCTATCGCAACCATGTGAACAGACTCCTCTTGCTCCTGTAGTCGCTACAGGTTGCATAGATGCATCATGATGTCGAACCCACAAACACAACCGGACGAGGATATCGGCCCTAACCGCCTTTTGATTGGTGGTGCCGGGTTGCTGGCGCTGCTCAGCGCATCCTGCTGCGTCCTACCGATCGGATTGTCCATCATTGGGCTTGGCGGCGCGTGGCTCACGTGGCTTGGACCATTCGTTGCGTATCGCGGCCCGATCCTGATCGGGATTGCCATCGCACTCCTTTGGGCGTGGTATCGTGTTTTGAAACCAAAAACATGCGCGACCCGCAAGCGATCAGCCATCGTCTGGACGACTTTGGCGACTGTCGCCTTTGTCGTTTCGCTGACATTGCCATATTGGGAAGGCTCTGCGCAACGCTTCATGTGGGATTTGTGGAGATCAACCCGATGAAAAACAAACTACTGGCCCTTGGCCTTGGCGGCACGTTCCTGGCAATCCTTTGCTGTTTCACACCGCTGTTGCCGATTGTGCTGACGGCACTTGGTCTGACTGGCCTGCTTGGCGTGGTTTACAACGACGCTGTTTTGCTGCCGATCTTGGCAGGTTTTTTCATACTAACGGGGTACGCGCTATGGCGGCAGAAGAAACAAAAGTAGTTCTGGAATCTACACTGACATGTCCGTCTTGTGGGCATGTCCAGACCGAGACGATGCCGACGGATGCATGCCAGTGGTTCTATGAATGCACGTCCTGCAAGACGGTCTTGAAGCCGCTTGAGGGTGATTGCTGCGTCTATTGCTCTTACGCGACGGTGCCTTGCCCGCCAATCCAGGAAGGCAAATCCTGTGGCGCATAGTTTGCGGCTAAGGCGGGTGCACATTTCGGGCTTCGTCACAAAACCTTCACTTGGCAGAACTCCATAATTCACATATTCATGAATTATGGAAACAGTGATTCCCAACCGCCTCTCGACACTCGGCCACCCGCAGCGGCTGGCCCTGTTCCGGCTGCTGATGCGCCGCTATCCCGACCGCGTACCGGCGACCGAGCTGGCGCAAGCGCTCGAGGTCAAACCCAATACGCTGTCCACCTACGTGAACGCCCTGATGCACGCCGGTTTGGTGACGCAAGAACGCGTTGGGACATCCCTGCGCTACGCCATCCACATGGAGGCGGCCCGCGAAACCATCGACTATCTCATCATCGACTGCTGCCGGGGCCGTCCCGACATCTGTTCACCCGACCTTTACCCAACCCCTCTTGGAGAGACCGCCATGAGCGACCGCAAGTTCAATGTCCTGTTCATCTGCACCGGAAATTCGGCCCGTTCGATCTTTGCTGAATCTATCCTGCGCGACATGGCTGGGGATCGATTCGTGGCCTATTCGGCGGGCACCAAGCCCCAGTCCGAACTGAACCCCTTCGCGGTTGAGGTGCTGGAACAGAAGGGCCACGACGTGTCAGTGCTGCGCTCGAAAAACATCGCTGAGTTCCAGACACCCGATGCTCCGCAGTTCGACTTTGTCTTCACCGTCTGCAATCAGGCGGCAAATGAGGAATGCCCGTCATGGCAGGGCCAGCCCGTCACGGCCCATTGGGGGCTGCCCGATCCGGTGAAGGTAGAAGGGTCGGACGCGGAAAAGAGCCTTGCGTTCCATCAGACCTATGGCGCGCTGCGCAATCGGATGACCGGCTTTATCCACCTGCCCATCACATCGCTGGATCGCATGTCCTTGCAAAACGCTGTCGATGATCTGGGCCAATCAGAAGAAGAAGGACCCGCCACATGACTGTCTATGCCCTAAATGGCCTTGGCCGTATTGGCAAACTTGCCCTGAAACCACTGCTCGCGCGCGGTGCGCAGATCGCCTGGATCAACGACGCCGTGGGTGATCCTGAGATGCATGCGCATCTGCTGGAGTTCGACACCGTGCATGGACGGTGGCAGGCGGATTTTTCCCATGATGCGGAGAGCGTCACCATCGACGGCACCCGCATCCCCTTCATCGGGACACGCGACATTGCGGACCTGCCACTGGACGGTGTGGATGTGGTGATCGACTGCACGGGTGTGTTCAAGACCGAAGCCAAGCTCGCGCCCTATTTTGCCGCGGGCGTGAAAAAGGTTGTTGTCTCGGCCCCTGTGAAAGACGGCAATGCCGCAAACATCGTTTATGGAGTGAACCACGACATCTACGATCCCGCGGCGCACCGGATCGTCACCGCCGCGAGTTGCACTACGAACTGCCTCGCCCCGGTGGTGAAGGTGATCCACGAAAATTGGGTATCAAGCACGGGTCGATCACCACGATCCACGATGTGACGAATACCCAGACCATCGTGGACCGCCCCGCCAAGGATTTGCGCCGTGCCCGCTCCGCGCTGAACTCACTAATTCCGACTACAACGGGAAGCGCCACAGCCATCACGCTGATCTACCCTGAACTGAAGGGGCGTCTGAACGGCCACGCCGTCCGCGTTCCACTCCTGAACGCGTCGCTGACCGATTGCGTCTTTGAGGTTGAACGCGAGACGACGGCAGAGGAGGTCAATGCCTTGTTCAAAGCGGCGTCAGAAGGGCCTCTCGCCGGTATCCTCGGTTACGAGGAACGTCCGCTGGTCTCAACCGATTACACCAACGATGAACGCTCCAGCATCGTTGATGCGTTGTCGACTATGGTGATCAACGGCACGCAGGTGAAAATCTATGCCTGGTATGACAACGAAATGGGCTATGCCCACCGGCTTGTCGATGTGGCGTGCATGGTCGGGGACCGCCTGTGAGCGACACCGCGACCCGTCCCGAAGGTCTGTCGGCCTATATTGCGGTCACCGCGGCCTATTGGGCGTTCATGCTCACGGACGGGGCGCTGCGGATGCTGGTGCTGCTGCATTTCCACACGCTCGGCTTCAGCCCCGTGCAACTGGCCTATCTCTTCGTGCTTTACGAGATCGCCGGGATGATCACCAATCTGGCCGCGGGCTGGATCGCAGCCCGGTTTGGGCTGACCTCGACCCTTTATGCGGGTCTGGGCATTCAGGTGCTCGCACTTCTGGCGCTGACGCAACTGGACCCCACCTGGGCGATTGGGGCCTCGGTCGCCTTCGTTATGCTGGTACAGGGGGCAAGCGGCGTGGCCAAGGATCTGGCCAAGATGTCCTCCAAATCCGCGGTCAAGATACTCGCCCCCAAGGAAGGGGACGGATTGTTCCGATGGGTAGCTTTGCTGACCGGCTCGAAGAACGCGGTAAAAGGTCTTGGCTTTCTTGTCGGGGCCGCGCTCCTTGCAACGCTGGGATTCCAAGTCGCAGTGCTGGGCATGGCGACTGTTCTCTTCGTTATCCTTGTGGCGGTGCTGATCGCGATGCCGGCGGGCTTGCCGAAAGGGCGCAAGGGCGCAAAATTCTCGGAGGTCTTTTCGAAATCGGCCAATGTGAACTGGCTGTCGCTGGCGCGGGTGTTCCTGTTCGGCGCGCGGGACGTGTGGTTCGTCGTGGGCATTCCGATCTATTTCTACGCCGTCCTGTCTGACGGCAGCGAAGCAGGCAATCGCGCGGCCTTCTTCCTGATCGGGACATTCATGGCAATCTGGATCATTCTCTACGGGGCCGTGCAAGCCGCCGCACCGCGAGTGCTCCGGACCAGCAGTCGGACTGAGGCTGACTTGATCGGCGCCGCACGCGGCTGGGCCTGGGCTTTGGCAGCGGTCCCAGCCTTGCTGACCGTTGCCGCATGGGTCGCCTCGGGGCCGCAGACAGGGCTGACGATCCTGCTTGTGGTTGGTCTGCTCGTATTCGGAGGGCTGTTCGCGGTGAACTCCGCACTGCACTCCTATCTGATACTTGCCTTCACCAAAACTGAGCGGGTCACGATGGACGTGGGGTTCTACTACATGGCCAACGCGGGTGGGCGGTTGGCAGGCACACTTCTATCGGGTTTGACCTATCAGATTGGCGGACTGACCCTTATGTTAGGCACGGCAACCGCGATGGTGACCGTCGCAGCACTTGTGTCAGGTCGCCTGTCTAGTGAACAAAAAGAGATTATTTTTCTATGAGTGCATTTGAAAGGTATCTGTCACCTTGGATCGCTGCCATCGAGATTCCCAGGATCGCTCTGGCATTGAAAACCGAAAATATGACAAATTGAACTCAACGAAGTCCATTTCGGAGAAGTTCAATGGTTCGTTTCCTTCTCTGTGCCTTGTTCGTGAGCATTGGGAGCACCCTGTCCGCGCAGGTAAGGCCATCCGCCAATGAAGTCGCCGCCTACAAGGGATTGTTTTCAGCAGCGCACGAAGGAGATGTTGCTGAAATCAAACGCCTCACAAACGCAGGGGCTGACGTGAATGCGCGCGACAGCAGGGGGCGAACTCCATTGCATGTCGCCGCCTTCGCATCTCAGGATCAGGCGCTCAAGGCGCTGGCCGATGCTGGTGCGGATATGAATGCATTGGAACATCAGGCGTATGATGTGGTCACTATTGCAGCAGTTGCCGATGATCCTGAGTTGATGTCCCTGGCGATTAACCTAGGCAATGACCCCGGACAAACCACCAGCCCTTATGATGGTACCGCGCTTATCGCAGCAGCGCACCTCGGCCATTTGGACGTCGTCAAACGCCTTATTTCAGCAGGGGCACCGCTTGACCATATCAACAACCTGCACTGGACGGCGACGATCGAAGCCGTTGTCCTGGGAGATGGCGGAGAAAACCATCAAGCGGTTCTTGATGCGCTACTGAAAGCTGGTGCGGACCGCGAACTGGGCGACCGGGAAGGGGTAACACCGTTGGCACACGCTTTGGCACGTGGCTATCTGGATATGGCTGAGCGATTGCGTCAGCCAGATTGACGGCTCCTAACAGGATGGCCGACGATTGAATAGGTGGTCGAAACTGGTCCGCCAATCCATGTGGTGACGCTGCCTCAGACTGTGGCCCAGATCGTATTCGAACGGCTTGTGATACTGGCTGACGCAGGTCTCGCAACAATTTGCGAAAAAGATCATTGGCAACTTCATTCCAGCATAGTCCAAGGACAATCGTGCTCAGACCAAATTGAGCGCTGCCATCAGACTATGGTCGAAAAGACATCTTGACCAAAGTCCATCACAACACGGGACCGAGGCCCAAAGCAGCATCACCCCCAATGTGACAGTTTCATTTCAGTTTTGTGACAGTCGCTCCACTGATGGCGTCACTCCGTATTATGACTGGAATGCTGAATGCTGAATTTTTCTGACCCCA